>Ga0256843_1001822_pt1 | contig 16247 bp, 11 predicted proteins | sample AlvinellametaG_FD_191572 | JGI IMG/M metagenome (GOLD analysis project Ga0256843, IMG submission 191572) | Pompeii worm associated microbial communities from hydrothermal vent at the East Pacific Rise, Pacific Ocean - Alvinella | ecosystem: Host-associated > Annelida > Integument > Unclassified ... | reverse complement strand
TAATATATTTTCCCTCTTTTTCAAAGAAGCGATCATACATCCCTTTGCCAAAGCCAATTCTTCTGCAATTAGAGTCTAGCCCAACAATTGGAATAATCGCCAAATCAATATCTCTTACTCTATACTGTTTTGAAAATTTTGGTTCTTTAATGCCAAAGTATCTTTTATACAAAGGCAAACGATATTTTACCAGCCAAAAACTTTTACCCTCCATAAATGGAACATATACATTAATACCTTTTGCTCTTAAAAATTTAATCAAAGGTAAAATATTAACTTCTGTTGAAAGAGGAATATAAGCTAAAATATTTTTTGCATTTTCTTTTTTTATCAATTCTTTTATATTATTTAAAACTCTTTTGTCTTGATATTTTAATCTTTTAGCTTTTTTTAACTCTTTTAGAGCCCACTTTCTAAAACTTTTTTTCATTGAAATTCCTAACTACTCTTTTGGTTATAATTATACATTTTTTAAGCTCTAGCCAAAAATAAAAAGGGGGAAATTCTGTATCTTTTATCTATTTTTCTGATAGCTACAACCTTGTTTGCTGCTTCTAATAACAATTTAGAACCAATCAGAGGAACAATCATTGTAGAAAAAAGAGTGCCTCTGCCTTCTCCAAAGTTACCAGCTTCTTTCATAATAAAAGATGTGGATAATAGAAAAAGCAAAATAGATATCTTAAAAGATAAAATTCTTTTTCACAAAATTAGACAACATATTGTAATTTTGGTAATTTTTAGTGATAAATCTCCTCCTTGTAGAGGAATGCTTCCATATCTTAGTGACTTACAAAAAAAAGAGAAAAAAAATATTTTTATAATTGGAATATTAATTAATAGCTCAATAAATAACAAAGAGTTAAAAAGATTTATGAGAAAGCTACATCTAAACTTTTTTATCTCAAATTATCCTACAAACTCTAAGCTGGCAAATACTCTTGCTGCGATATTAAAACTTCCAAGAGATTATAAGATTCCTCTAACTATAATTTATAAAGATGGAAAATATATTCTACACCTCTTAGGAGCGGCACCTCCTGAGATGATTCAAAATATCATAGATCAATTAAAATAAGGAGTAAAAGGTGTTTAATTTTTTAAAAAAGGCTTTTAGTAGAACTAAAAAAGCTATTTCTGAAGTTGTAGAAGAGAAAAAAAAAGTTATTTCAAAAGATGAATTTGAAGATATTCTACTTGAAGCTGATGTAAATTATGAGTTGATAGAAAAACTCTTAGCAGATCTTCCTGAAAAGATCAATAAAGCCCAAGCTTATAACTGTTTAATTTCTGTCTTTCAATATAAAGCAAACTGGATAAAACCAGAAGAGTTTGAACCTCCATTTGTAGAGATGATAATTGGTGTAAATGGAGCTGGAAAAACTACAACAATAGCAAAACTTGCAAGACTCTACCAAAAAGATAAAAAAAGTGTAATTTTAGGAGCAGGAGATACTTTTAGAGCTGCTGCAATTGAACAGTTAAGCAAATGGGCAGAGAAATTGAATATTCCAATCATTGCCACAAAGCAAGGTCATGATCCTTCAGCGGTTGTATTTGATACGATAAAATCTGCTATTGCAAAAAAGATTGATAGAGTGATAATTGATACTGCTGGAAGATTACACAACCAGACAAATCTCTCTGAAGAACTCAAAAAAATGATAAGAGTAGCTAATAAAGCTTTAGAAGGTGCACCTCATCGAAAAATATTAATTCTTGATGGAACACAAGGAAGTTCAGCAATTAATCAAGCAAGAGCTTTTAATGAAATTGTAGGAGTTGATGGAATTATTATCACAAAGCTTGATGGAACTGCAAAAGGAGGAGCTATTCTTTCAATTGCTGATGAACTTAAAATGCCAATTTATTATATTGGAACTGGAGAAACTCCAGATGATCTAATTCCTTTTAAAGCAAATGAATATGTAAATACCATTTTAGATGAAATTTTTGTAAAATAGATTATGAGTAAAAAAAAGAGTTTATTTGAGTGTCAATCTTGTGGATTTCAATCTGCAAAGTGGTTAGGAAAATGTCCAAACTGTGGTTCTTGGGAGAGTTTTATTGAGTTAAATAAAGAACAGATAGAGTTTCTTAAAAAAACAGCATCTCCTACCAAAAGAATAACGGCAAGATCAATTACAAAAATTGAAGAAGAAGAATTTGAAAGATTTAGTTCTAAAAGTAAAGAGTTAGATTTAGTTTTAGGTGGAGGAATTGTCCTTGGATCTTTAGTTTTAATTGGAGGAAGTCCTGGAATTGGAAAGTCTACTCTTCTTTTAAAAGTAGCAGGAAATTTAGCAAAAGAAAAAAAGAAAATTTTATATGTTTCTGGAGAAGAATCAGCCGGCCAAATTAAACTTAGAGCAAATCGCCTAAGTGCAAATTCCCAAAACCTATTTTTATTAAATGAAGTCTCTTTAGAAGGAATTTTAGAGGAGATAAATTCTCAAGATTATTCCCTTGTAATAATTGATTCTATCCAAACTCTTTATTCTGAACAGATTCCATCAGCACCAGGTTCTGTTAGTCAAGTTAGAGGAATTACTTTTGAGTTAATGAGAGTAGCAAAATCTACAAAAATACCAATTTTTATTATTGGACATATTACAAAAGATGGCTCTATTGCTGGACCAAGAGTTCTAGAGCATATGGTAGATTGTGTCTTGTATTTTGAAGGAGATAGTAATTCTGAACTTAGACTTCTTAGAAGCTTTAAGAATCGATTTGGATCGACCAATGAAGTTGGAATTTTTGAAATGACAAAAGAGGGTTTAAAAGATGCAAAAAGCATGAGTAGCCGTTTTTTTAACAAAGACAAACTTCAAGCTGGAGAAGCTTTAAGTGTAATTATGGAAGGAAGCCGTCCCATTATAATTGGAGTTGAAGCTTTGGTAGCTGAAGCTTTTGGGCATCCCAAAAGAAGTACAACAGGTTATGATAGCAATCGCTTGAGTATGATTTTAGCTCTATTAGAAAAAAAGTTAGATCTTCCACTTAGCACTTATGATGTTTTTATAAATATTAGCGGTGGGATTAGAGTTAATGAAACAGGTGCAGACTTAGCAATTGTTGCAGCAATTTTGAGTAGTTTTAGAGATAGAATAATTAGCAAAGAGACTGTTTTTATTGGAGAAGTTAGTCTAACAGGTGAAGTTAGAGATGTTCCAAATACACTTTTAAGATTAAAAGAGATTCAAATGCAAGGTTTTAAAAAAGCAATTTTGCCCTCAAAACCTCTGGAACCTGGAAATATAAAATGCTTTATTGCTGATGAGGTAGCAAAGATTATAGAGTGGATTTTTATCTAAAAATAAAAAAGGGGCAAAAGCCCCAAAAAAACAAGGAGGAGGAAAAGAACATTTTTAAATCTTTTATTAATTAAAAGGAGAAAAAATGAAATTATGGCGCGGCGGACGGGACTCGAACCCGCGACCTCCGGCGTGACAGGCCGGCATTCTAACCAACTGAACTACCGCCGCTTTAATTTTAAAATGGTGGTCGCTAGTGGACTCGAACCACTGACATCTACCTTGTAAGGGTAGCGCTCTACCAACTGAGCTAAGCGACCTGTTTGAATTAATTGATGGCGACCCTTAGAGGATTTGAACCTCTCTGACTGTGTGGAAAACACAGCATCCTTAGCCACTAGATGAAAGGGTCATCTAGTAAAACTCACAGTGGTGACCCGTCTTGGATTCGAACCAAGGGCCCACTCCTTAAAAGGGAGTTGCTCTACCGACTGAGCTAACGGGTCAAACTGGGGCCTAAAAGCCCCTTGTATTTATAACATAAAAGGAGGAGGAATCACTTTGAACCACTCCATCTCAGGAGTCTTCCTTGCTGGAAGCTTTACGGACAAGTTCCGAAGGTGGGAACACACCTTTACTCCCTATTTTTTCAAAAAAATAGGAGCCAATTAATTTTCAATTAAGCTCCCTTTTAATAACTCTTTTGGGAGTGCTCTTGAAAAATTTAGATAAAACAAATCAATCAAAAGGAGAAAATGAATTGTGGCGCGGCGGACGGGACTCGAACCCGCGACCTCCGGCGTGACAGGCCGGCATTCTAACCAACTGAACTACCGCCGCTTCAATTCAAAATGGTGGTCGCTAGTGGACTCGAACCACTGACATCTACCTTGTAAGGGTAGCGCTCTACCAACTGAGCTAAGCGACCAGGTGGTGACCCGTCTTGGATTCGAACCAAGGGCCCACTCCTTAAAAGGGAGTTGCTCTACCGACTGAGCTAACGGGTCTGGCTTTGATTGATAAACAAGGCCCTCTTGTTTATGTGGGCAAGATTATAACTAACTTTATAAAAAATGTCAAGAGTTTTTTATAAAAAACATAAAAAAATCATCTCCAAGAGCTTTTAGTAAAAGATAAATAGCCCAATCTACACTTTTTGACTGAATAAATACTCTATCTCCTTCTAGATTTAATTTTTTTGTAATTACTTCTTCTTCAAGATCTATACAGATATAAACTGTTCCTACCGGTTTATTTTCTACAGCTCCTGTTGGACCAGCAATTCCACTTATAGCAATTGCAATATTAGCTTTGGCTCTTTTTTTGGCTCCAGCTGCCATCTCCAAAACAGTCTCTTTACTAACTGCTCCATATTTTTCTAAAGTTTGCGGTGAAACTTCTAGCCATTCAATCTTTTTGTCATTACTATAAGTAACCAAACTTCCATCAATAATTTTAGATGCTCCAGAATAAGAGATAAATCTACTAGACAAAGCTCCACCGGTACAAGATTCAGCAAAAGTTATCTTCTGGGACTTAGCTTCGAAAAATTCAATCATGGCTTCAATTAAAGATTGCTTTTGAATATATTTTAAATTTAACTTTTCTAAGAGATATTCAAAACTAATTATCTCCTGTTTGAAATAGACTTCAACTTCAACATAATCTTCAATTAAATAAAGAATTCTTGCTGTTGGAGATTTTTTGATCCAAGATTTTAAACTTTTTTTTGTCTCTTTGTCACTTAATAAAATAAGATATCTTTTTTTTAAAGTAGGTTTTAGAAGAATTTGAGGAATTTTACTTGTCTCATTAATAGATAAAACATTAATATTTATTCCCTTATACTCGACCAAATAACTATTTTGAGTAAATTTTTTTACATTTGATGGAGTCAAAAGATTTCCATTTAACTCTAAATCTACATCCAAAAGGGTAGATAAAACTCTTCCAACTAAAGGTATTTTTTCAACATTTGCACAGATTAAAATCTGTGATTTTGGAGAAAGTTCTAAAATAGTATCTAAAATTTCAGAATCTAAAGATTCTTTTGTAAGTTCTATTTCAACTTTATATCCTACTCTTTGAATCTCTCTTCTTATATAAGATTGTGTAGTTTTATTATAGAATCTCTCTTTTACAATATAAATCAGAGCCAAAGTATCTCTTTGCATATCTAACTCCAAAGCCAAAATTTCAAATATAGATTATAACTAAAACATAATATAGTTTTGGATATAATCAATCCAATTTCAAAGAGTGAGGATTGCTAAATAATGGACTATAGAGATACTCTACTACTACCAAAAACAAAATTTCCAATGAGGGGAAATCTCCCAAACAATGAACCAAAAAGATATAAAAAGTGGTTTGAAGGTGCAGTTTATGAAAGAATGAAGGAAAATAGGACCAATGCAAAAGAGAGTTTTACTCTTCATGATGGTCCACCTTATGCAAATGGACATATTCATATTGGCCATGCATTAAATAAAATTTTAAAAGATATCATCGTAAAGTATCACTACTTCCAAGGCAAGTCAATAAGGTTTACTCCAGGATGGGATTGTCATGGTCTTCCAATTGAACAAAAAGTAGAAGAAAAAATAGGAAAAAAGAAGAAAAATTCTCTTCCAGTTTCTAAATTTAGAGCTCTTTGTAGAGAGCACGCCCAAAAATTTATAGATATTCAAAAAGAAGAATTTAAATCTCTTGGAGTAATTAGTGATTGGGAAAAACCCTATATTACAATGGATTTTAAATTTGAAGCAAATATTTACAGAACTCTTTGTCAAATAGCAAAAGAAGGTTTACTAATCGAAAGAAGCAAACCAGTTTTTTGGTCCTGGGCGGCTGAGAGTGCTTTAGCTGATGCTGAAGTTGAATATAAAGATAAAGAAGATTATTCAATTTATGTTGCATTTGAACTTTCTGACAAAGCAAAAGAAGAACTTGATCTAAATAATCAAAAAGCAGCAATTGTAATTTGGACTACAACTCCTTGGACTCTTCCAGCAAATACTGGAATTGCTCTAAATAAAGATGAAATTTATCTTTTAAGTGAAGATGGATATATTGTTGCTCAAAGTAGATTTGATGATCTGCTAAAAGAAGGAGTAATAAAAGCTCCACATTCAAATAGAAAATTTTCTGCAAAAGAGTTAGAAGAAAAATTGGCAATAAACCCTTTAAATGGAAGAAGTTCTAAAATTATCTTAGGGGATCATGTTGAATTAAGTGGTGGAACAGGAGCTGTACATACAGCACCTGGACATGGAGAAGATGATTATTTTGTAGCATTAAAATACAATTTAGATGTAATTATGCCAGTAGATGATCAAGGAAAGTATGATGAAAGTATTGTAGAGTTAAATCTTCTTCCAAATCCAAAAGAGTTTGTAGGAATTCATATTTTTGATGCAAATGAAAAGATTTTAGAACTCTTAGGAGATTCTTTATTAAAAAAAGATAGATTTATTCACTCTTATCCGTTTTGCTGGAGAACAAAAAAGCCAGTAATTTATAGAGCTACAAAACAGTGGTTTATTGCCGTGGATAAAGCTCCAAATAGTGCCAATAAAACTCTTAGAGAAATTGCACTTGAAGGAATCAAAAAAACAAAATTTTACCCTTCGTGGGGAGAAAATAGACTCACTTCAATGGTAGAAAATCGTCCAGATTGGTGTATTAGTAGACAAAGAACTTGGGGAGTGCCAATTGCTTTTTTTAGAGATAAAAAGACAAAAAAAGTAATTCTTGATGAAAAAGTATTAAACTTTATTGCAGCAATTTTTGAAAAAGAAGGGTGTGATGCCTGGTATGAGCGTCCAATCAAAGAGCTTTTACACCCAGCAAGCGGATATAATCCAGATGATTTAGAAAAAATTCATGATATTTTAGATGTTTGGTTTGATAGTGGCTCTACCTGGAATGCAGTATTAAAGAGTAGGAATTATGATGCTGGAGATTTTCCAGCAAATATGTATCTTGAAGGAAGCGATCAACACAGAGGTTGGTTTCAAAGCTCTTTACTTCTAAGCAGTGCAATTAATCATTTTCCACCTTATAAATCGATTCTAACTCATGGTTTTACAGTAGATCAAAAAGGTGAGAAGATGAGCAAAAGCCAAGGAAATGTAGTTGCTCCTCAAGAGATTACAAAAAAATATGGATCTGAAATTTTAAGACTTTGGGTTGCTCTTAGTGATTATCAAAATGACTTAAAAATTGGAGATGATATTTTAAAACAAGTTGCTGAGCAGTATAGAAAAACAAGAAATACATTTAGATTTTTACTTGCAAATATAGATGATTTAGAAGAGATTAAAAATTTAGAAGAGCTTGGAGAGTTAGATTTATGGATTCTAGCTAAAGCTTATGAAACATTTAAAGAGGCAAAAGAGCATTTTGATAATTATGAATTTTTAAGAGGACTTAGCCTACTTAATAATTTCATCACAAACGAACTTAGCGGAATTTATATGGATATAAATAAAGATAGGCTCTATTGTGATGCAAAAGATAGCTCTTCAAGAAGAGCAGCTCAAAGTACAATGGCATTGATTCTTAGTCGTATGCTTTTACTTTTTGCTCCTATTTTGACTTATACAGTCGATGAAGTTTTAGAGTTTGCTCCAAAAATTATAAAAGGTGATAAAAAAGACATCTTTGATATGAGCTATGAAGCTCTTCCTGAAGTAAAAATACCTTTTGATGATAAATTTTTAATAAAAGCAAGAGAAGCCTTCAGTGAAGAAATTGATAGACTCAAAAAAGAGAAGAAAATAAAATCCACTCTAGAAGTTGTAATCGTAGGAGATAAAAAAGCTTTTCCAATCAAAAATCAAAAAGATTTAGAAGATTGGTTTGTTGTAAGTGGAATTTTAGATGAGATTGATTCAGAAAAACTTGGAAATTTTGTAGTTGATTCAAAAGAGTTTGAAATAAAATTAGCCAAAGAGCATAAATGTCCTAGATGTTGGAGATACAAATCTAAAAGTGAAAATGAACTTTGCCAAAGATGTAAAGAGGTTTTAAGTGTTTGATTTAACTAAACCAGTGCCTTTAGAAGTGATTTTTGGTTCAATTGGATTTATTCTTTTATTAGTTGGAATTGGAATAGTAGTTGTATTTTATTACAAGAAAAAATTAAAGGTTTAAAAAATGATTACACTCAAAGAAGCATTAAAAAAGAGTAAAGAAGAGTTAAAAGAGATTAAACAAGAGCTAAAAAATAGAGCAAAAGAAAATGGTCTAAATGCAGTAATTGCTTGGGATGAGAGTGGAGATGGTGTTCCAATTTTAATCAAAGATAATATTCAAGTTAAAAATTGGTCTGTTACAAGTGGGTCTAAAATTTTACAAGGATACATTGCACCATATGATGCAACGGTAATTAAAAAATTAAGAAAAAACTCTCTTAGCCCCTTTGGTAGAGCAAATATGGATGAATTTGCCATGGGATCAACTACTGAGAGCAGTTTTTATGGTCCGACTCTAAATCCTCATGATAAAACTAGAGTCCCAGGAGGCTCAAGCGGAGGAAGTGCTGCTGCTGTTGCAGCTGGGGAAGCAATTGCAGCTTTGGGGAGTGATACTGGAGGAAGTATTAGGCAACCAGCAGCATTTTGTGGAGTAGTTGGGATGAAACCAACTTATGGAATGGTAAGCAGATTTGGACTTAGTGCTTATGCTTCAAGTCTTGATCAAATTGGACCAATTACTCAAAATGTAGAAGATAGTGCTATTTTGTTTGATATTATCAAAGGTTTCGATGAAAAAGATTCAACTAGCGCAAATTTAGATCAAGAAGCTATTGCTCCAAAAATTAATCCAGACGAGAAATTTAAAGTAGGAGTAGTAGATAATTATATCGCGCAAGCTTCATCTAAAGTACAAAAAGCTTATGAAGAAGCAATTAAAGCTCTAAAGACAGAAGGTCATGAGATAATTCATTTAAACATGACAAATACAAAATATGATATTGCAACTTATTACATAATAGCAACTGCAGAAGCTGCAACAAATTTGGCAAGATTTGATGGAGTAAGATACGGAAACAGAGCAAAAGATATAAAAAATGTAGAAGAGCTCTTTTATAAAACAAGAAGTCAAGGTTTTGGAGATGAGGTAAAAAGAAGAATTCTTCTTGGAAACTTTGTTTTAAGTAGCGGTTATTATGATGCTTACTATCTAAAAGCACAAAAAGTTCGTCACCTCATCAAAGATGAATTTAATAAGATTTTCTCAAAAGTAGATACTATTTTGCTTCCAGTTGCTCCAGATATTGCTCCAAAGTTAAACTCAATTAGTGATCCACTGGAGATGTATAAAAGTGATATGTATACAATTGCAATAAATCTTGTAGGACTTCCTGCAATATCTTTGCCTGTAATGAAAGATTCAGAATATAATATGCCAATAGGATTGCAATTTGTTTGTAATGCATTTGAAGAACAAAGACTATTTAATATTGCCTCTTCTTTTGAAAGAAGCATTAATTATAAATAAGGAGCCAAAAAATGAGAATTAGAAAAAAAGCCCTCACCTTTGAAGATGTTTTACTTGTTCCAAAGCACTCTACTGTTTTGCCTCTTGAAGTTGATCTAAAAAGTAAACTTACAAGAAATGTATCTTTAAATATTCCAATAGTCTCAGCAGCAATGGATACTGTAACAGAGTATAAAACGGCAATTGCACTTGCAAGACTGGGAGGAATTGGAATAATTCATAAAAATATGGATGTAAAAACTCAAGCTTTCCAAGTAAAAAAGGTTAAAAAAAGTGAAAGTGGAGTAATAATTGATCCTATCTTTATCTCTCCGGAAGCAACAGTAGCAGAAGCTGACAAAATGATGGCTGAATATAAAATCTCTGGAGTACCTGTTGTAGATGAAAAGATGACTTTAATTGGAATAATTACAAATAGAGATATGAGATTCATTACTGACAAGAGGGCAAAAGTAAAAGATGTAATGACGCCAGCACCACTTATTACAGCAAAACAAGGAACCACTTTAGAAGAGGCTCAAAAAATCTTACAAAGACATAAAATTGAAAAACTTCCTATTGTCGATAATGATGGAAAATTAAAAGGATTAATTACTATTAAAGATATCGAAAAAAAACAGCAATATCCAAATGCAAATAAAGACTCTTATGGAAGACTTAGAGTTGGAGCAGCAATTGGAGTAGGCCAATTAGATCGTGCAAAAGCTCTAGTTGAAGCTGGAGTTGATGTGATTGTGCTTGATTCTGCGCATGGACACTCTCAAGGAATCATAAATACTCTAAAAGAGATTAAAGCAAATTTAGATATTGATGTAATTGCTGGAAATATTGCTACAGCTGAAGCAGCACTTGATTTGATTGAAGCTGGAGCTGACGGAGTAAAGGTAGGAATAGGACCTGGAAGCATTTGTACTACAAGAATTGTAGCTGGAGTTGGGGTTCCTCAAATTAGTGCAATTGATGAGGTAGCAGAAGTTGCAAATCCTATGGGAGTACCTGTAATTGCTGATGGAGGAATTAGATATTCTGGAGATATTGCAAAAGCCTTAGCAGTTGGAGCAAGCAGTGTAATGCTTGGAAGTGCATTAGCTGGAACTTATGAAGCTCCAGGAGAGATGATAATTTATAATGGAAGACAATTTAAAGAATACAGAGGAATGGGAAGTATTGGTGCAATGACAAAAGGGAGCACCGATAGATATTTTCAAGAAGGAACTGCTGCTGATAAATTGGTTCCTGAAGGAATTGAAGGAAGAGTTCCTTATAGAGGAAAAATTGCTGATGTTGTTCATCAAATGATCGGAGGATTAAGATCTTCCATGGGATATTGTGGCTCAAAAGATATTCCAACTCTCTGGGAAAAAGCAGAGTTTGTGGAAATTACTTCGGCAGGACTTAAAGAAAGTCATGTTCATGATGTAACAATAACAAAAGAATCTCCAAATTATCACTCTTAGGTTTTGAAGTTAACTAATCTGGTTTTGACATATTCATTTTTAAAAAATCTCTTTATAAAGGGATGATTAGAAGATAAAATCTCTTCTAAATTCCCTTGAGCTACAACCTTTTTATCTGCTAAAATTGCCATTTCATCAATTATTGAAAAAATAGAATCTAAATCGTGTGTAATCATAACCACAGTAATTCCTAGCGAATCCCTCAAATTTACAATTAATTTATCAAAAGCTCTTGCTCCAATTGGATCAAGTCCACTTGTAGGCTCATCTAAAAAAAGGAGCTTTGGATCCATTGCCAAAGCTCTTGCTAAAGAAGCTCTTTTGATCATTCCTCCACTAAGTTCTGAAGGAAACAGATTTGCCGCTTCTTTTGGAAGCCCAACAATCTCTAACTTTTGAAAAACTATCTTTTCAATTAAATCTTTTGAAGCTTTTGTATACTCTTTCAAAGGCATAGCAATATTTTCTGCAACGCTTAAAGAGGTAAAAAGTGCCCCAAACTGAAATAAAACTCCCCACTGTTTTCTCAAATTTTGCATTTGAGAATAAGAGATTTTACTTAAGTCATACCCTAAAACTTCAATTTTTCCAGATTTTGGCTCAATTAATTTGAGCATCTCTTTGATAAGTAAAGACTTTCCTGCTCCACTTTCTCCTAAAATTCCAAAGATTTCTCCCTCTTTTACTTCTAAATTAACACCATTATGAATTACTCTATTGCCAAATGCAGTAACAATATTTTCCATTTTAATTATACTTTTCATAATCCAAGCTTTGTATAAATTATCGAAAAGAGTGCATCAGCAGCAATAACCAAGAAGATGGCATTTACAACACTAGAAGTTGTCTCAATTCCAATACTTTCTGTATCATTTGTTACTCTTAAGCCATGAAAGACTCCAGTCAAAGCGATTAAAATTGCAAAAAAAGGTCCCTTTATAATTCCAAGAATGTAATGTTTTACGTCTAAAACCTCTTGAAGCCGATCTAAAAAAAAGTATATAGAAATCCCTCCTTGCAAATTTGTAGCAATCATCCCCCCAAAGATTCCAGCAACATCTGCAAAAAATATCACAAGAGGCATTGAAATAGCCAGAGCAATTACTCTTGGAATTACCAAAAAATAGTATGGATCAAATCCCATTGTCTCCATTGCACTAATTTCTTCAGTCAGTTTCATTGTTCCAATCTCAGCAGTATAACTAGACGCACTTCTTCCAGCAATTACAATTGCGCTAATCATTGGTCCAAGTTCTCTTGTAATAGAAATTCCAATAGCATCTATTACAAAAATATCTGCTCCAAATTGAGCAAGTTGGACAATACTTTGATAAGCAACAACCAAACCTACTAAAATTGATGTCAATCCAATAATAAAAAGGGAATCAAATCCAGATTTTTCAATATGATAAATGGTCTCTTTAAATCTAAAATTTGATGGGTGTAATAATAAATTAAAAAATGAAATGAAAAATTTTCCAATAAATTCAAAAAGTTCCAAAAAAAATAAAACTTTTAAGATACTTTTTTCTCCAATTATATAAAAAAAGTTTTTTTTCTGTCTCTTAGGAAGATAGAGATTTTTAAGATTAATTAAATTAACAATCTTTTTTTGTCTTTGAGTTAAAATCAATTCAACCTTTAAACCTCTTTTTTGCAAAGACTCTTGTAATTCTAAAAGAAGTATTATCCCAGCAGTATCAAACTCTTTTACATTTTCAAAATTCAAAATAATTTTAGAAGTTTTTGGGGGCAAAAAGTTTTTTAAAGCTTTTTGTAAATTAGAGATCTCTTCTAATTTCCATCTCCCTTTTGCTAAAAAAAGAGTTAAATCTTTATTTACATTTTTTAGAATAAAAAAATTTTCCATTCCAAACTAGACCCTAAAGGGTCTTCTCCTACAAAATTCCAAGTTGAAGTTTTGCTTCATCACTCATTTTATCTTGACTCCAAGGTGGATCAAAAACCAATTCAACTTCAACTTCTTCTATTGAATGATCCTCTACCCTGCTTGGAATTGTCTTTACAAGATCTACTAAGACCTCAGACATTGAACAAGTTGCAGAAGTTAGAGTCATTTTAACTTTACATCTATTTAACTTTGTAACCTCATCTTTATGACATTTTATATCATAAATTAAACCAAGATTATAAATATCCACTGGAATTTCTGGGTCATAAATTTTTTTAAGCTCTTCTATCATTCTTTTTTCAGACTCCTCTGGGGTTACTTTCCTTGGATCATTTTGCATTTTTGCTCCTTTTTTTATAAATTTTTGCTAGTTTTTTAATCTCTTTTAGTCTCTTTTCAAAAGAGGGATGAGAAGAAAAGAGATAATTACTTTTATTATCTTCATATTTTAACTTATTAAAAACTAAAATTGCACCTTTTTCATTTCCATAAGCACAAATTAAAGCTTTTAAACCAAACTTATCAGCCTTTAATTCAGCCTCTTGTGAATAGTGAGCGTTTTGAAGATCTATCGTACTAGAGACTATAAAACTATCTACTCCTATTCCTAGCAATTTTGCAAAAACCAAAAACAGTTTTATTCCAAGATTTTTTAAGTGGTCTCTATTTTTAAAATGTCCTAATTCATGTCCTAAAACAAAGGTAAGCTCTTCATTACTTTTTATCTCTTTTAAAAGCCCTGTCGTAAGATAAATATTTCCATTTCCAAGTGCAAATGCATTTTTTTGATTATCAGAAATTATAAAAACCTTTGGCTTAAACCCTACAGGAGCACATTTAAGAGTTTTTTCTAGAATTTTTGAAATATTTTTATCCTCTTTTGCGGGAATCTTTACATAAAAGCTGGTTGCTTTTGTAAGTTTTATAGCACTTTTTTGAGGGAGTGCATCAACTACTACTTCTATCAAAAAGTTGATCCCAAAAAAAATAATACTGCTAAAAATACTCAAAGCTATCAAAAGTTTTAAAACTAAAAGTAAACTATTTTCTTTTGAAACATTTACACTATCATCTGGTAAAACTTTATTTATTTTCACTTCTTAGCTCTAAACCTTTCATCTAAAGATCCAATTCCATTTTCATTTATTTTAATTTCTATTTTAGTAGGAATTCTCTCTTTTATTGCATCAAGATGAGAAATTAGACCTATCATCTTATTTGTGCTCTTTAAGGAATCTAGAGTCTCTAAAACACTTTCTAAAGTTTTATCATCAAGTGTACCAAAACCTTCATCTAAAAATAAGGTTTCTATTTTAATATTTTTTTCTTCAAAGTTTGAAGTAAGCTCTGAAAGTCCAAGTGCAAGAGACAAACTTACTAAAAAACTCTCTCCTCCACTTAATGTTTCGACACTTCTTAAACTATTTATTTGATAAGTATCAATTACAGCAAGCTCTAAAGACTCTTTTTGAGACAATTTGTATCTTGGGTTTAATTTTTCTAAATATAAATTTGCATAATAAATAAGATACTCCATAGTAAATTTTTGGGCTATTTTTGAAAATTTAGATCCATCAGCACTTCCAATTAACAAATTTAATCTATCTAAAACTCTTCTTTCTCTTTCTAATACTTTTAACTCTTTAGCTAAAGTATCTTTTTTTGTTTTAATTTTTTCATTTTCTCTAAAGATATTTTCTATTTCTAGAATATGATCTTGAATCTCTCTAATATCTTTGTTTAAGTTCTCTAAACTATTTTTTAGTTCATTTTTATTCAAACTTTTTAGTTCCAAAGAGAGAGTCTGAATTGAAGATTTTAAGATTTCTATATCATTTTTAATCTTTTTTTCTCTCTCTTTTTCTAAAGAAATTTTCTGTTTTTTAGCAATATACTCACTCTCTTTAACATCAAAAGCCTTTTTTATGAAGTTTTTAGAAATTAAATTTGACTTTTTTATATCATAAAGAAAATTTTTTTTATCCTTTAAAAGCTCCTTCTCTTTTTCTTCAAGATCTTTTTCCAAAGAGTTTAATTCTACCTTATTTTTCTCCAACTCTATTTTTTTAGCTTCTAATTTCTCTTTCTTTTCTTCAAAATTATTTTTTATTTTTTGTTTTTTATTTCTTAAAGCACTTTTAAGATTTTTCAAATCTTTATCTAGGAAAACAAAAATATTATCAAATTTTTTTGTCTTGGAATCTAAATTTTCTTTTTTCTTTTTCAGTTCCAAAATCTCTTTTTCTAAAGTCTCTATCAAAATCTCTTTTTTTCTTAACTTATCTTTTTTATTTTCATAACTGCTGAAATTGTTTAACCTATTTTCTATTTTTTCTAGCTCTTTTATCTCATCTTCTACTTTTTTTAAAGAATCTTTAGAAATACCAAACCTTATTTTAAATTCAGAAATTTTTTTCTTTATCTTCTCTAACTCTTTTTTATTTTCTTCAAGCTCTTTTAGTTCTTTAGATCTATCTTTTGTGACTATATCCAAATCTAAGCTTTTCAATTCTCCAAGAGTTTTAGCCAACTCTTTTTCCAAAAGATTTTTTTTATCTAAAATTTTTTCCTTATTATCTATTGCTTGTTTAATATTTTCTACTTTTTCTCTTAATTCTTCCAATTCTCCTTTAAAAAGTTCTCTATTCTCCTTTTTTACTTTATCTTTTAAACTTTTTATCTGCGTTTCTAAAACATCTATTTTTAATTTTAAATTTTGAATATCCTCTTCTACTATTTCTAATTGATTTTTATCAAAACTCACCTCTTTATCTTTCCAAGGATGCTCCAAAGCTCCACAAACAAGGCATGGCTTTCCATCTTTTAACTTTTTTCTCAAATATTTTAGTTCAAAGATTTTTGCTTCTTCTTTTAATTTTTCTCTTCTTTTTTGAAGCTCTTCTAGTTCTAAAAAATGTTTCTCTAATTTTTTTTCCAACTCCTCCACTTCCAAAACTAAAATTAAATTTTCCAATTCTTCTTTTTCATTTGAAAGTTTTTTTATCTTTTCCAACTCATTTTCAATAGAAAGTAGATCATTTTTTAAAGATCTCTTTATTTTTTCTAGATCATTTATTTTTTCAATTTTTTCTTCTAAAGTTTTGATATTTTCTCTAT
>Ga0256843_1001820_pt1 | contig 16258 bp, 18 predicted proteins | sample AlvinellametaG_FD_191572 | JGI IMG/M metagenome (GOLD analysis project Ga0256843, IMG submission 191572) | Pompeii worm associated microbial communities from hydrothermal vent at the East Pacific Rise, Pacific Ocean - Alvinella | ecosystem: Host-associated > Annelida > Integument > Unclassified ... | reverse complement strand
CCTGTATGTAAAACAAATCAATTACAAGATTGTAAAAGAGAAGAAGTAGTAAATGCTTATGATAATACTATTCTTTATACAGACCATATTTTAGATAAAACTATTAAATTTTTACAAAAAAACAATCAAAAATTTGCAACAGCAATGTATTATATATCTGACCATGGAGAAAGTTTAGGAGAAAATGGGATTTATTTACATGGACTTCCATATTTTATAGCACCAGATGTACAAAAACACCCAGCAAATGTAGCTTGGTTTAGTAAAAATTTTGATGTAAATATTACTTGTGCAAAAAAAGAAGCAAATAAAGCTTACTCTCATGATAATCTATTTAGTACTATCTTAGGTTTAGTGGGAGTAAAAACAAAAGTATATAATCCAAAAATGGATATATACTCAAAATGTAGAATTAAAAATTAATTTTTAAATACTAGCAGATTTTTATCTGCTAACTCTCCTCCATATAAATTTATATCTATTTTCTTTTCAAATTTTAAAGGAGATAGTTTTTTTAATGTTTGATTTTTATGAAAATATTGAATAATTTTCCCCTCTTCTTTTTGATAACAATTATCTTTTTGTTCAAAAACTGTAATTTTAGTTTCCATTATTTTATCATCAAATTCAGAATTTAAAATACCATAAATATTTTCATCTTCTATAGCTAATGTACCTTGGGCTATCTCTTCAAAACCATATAAAGTATTTATATCAAATAAAAAATACCCATCTTTATTTAATACATCTTTAACACATTTAAAAAAATTACTTACATACTCTTCATCCATATAATTAATAACATCAAATATAGCTACACAAGCATCAAATTTACCATCAAAATCACATAAATCTTTATGATAAACCTCAAGCCCTTTTTTTGAAGCATTTTCTATCATCTCTTTGCTTATATCGATTCCAACTACTTCAAAGCCAGCTTCTTTAGCTTTTAGCATAAATCCACCACTACCACATCCTATATCAAGGATAGTTTTTACATTCAAAGTTTTTAATTCTTCAATATATTTATCCCACAAAAAGTCCATCACATCTTCAAAATCAAAAAGATATTCTATTTTTGCATATAAATCTAATCCATTCATACTAATTCTTTAATTCTTTCATAAAGTTCTATAATTTGAGGTCTTTTTTCTACAAAAGAGTTTTTGTTTGCTATAAGTCTAGCACTTACATAATCTAATACATCCTCTTTTACTTCAAGTCCATTTTCTTTCATTGTAGTACCAGTTTCAACAATATCAACTATTACATCACTTAATCCTATAAGTGGAGCTAATTCAATAGAACCATTTAGTTTTATGATTTCAGCTGGAATACCTTTTTTTGAAAAATATTCTTTTGCAATTCCTGCAAGTTTTGTAGCAACTTTAAGTTCTGTTTTATTTTTATAGCTATCATCTCCAGCTATTCCACCTACACAAACTTTACAAATTCCTAGCTTCATATCTAGAAGTTCTAATACATCACTATTCAGCTCTTTTATAACATCATACCCTACTACACCTATATCAGCTGCTTGATATTGTACATAAGTAGCTACATCCCAGTTTCTTACATTTAAAAATGTAAATCCTGCTTTTTTTAAAATAAGTTCTCTTCCTTTAAACTCAAAATCTTCATTAAAAATCTTTTTAAAAATTTCTAATGTTTGGTCTGCTATTCTTCCTTTTGGTAAAGCTACTGTTATCATAAATCATTCTCCTTTATTGTCTGTTTCATTCCACGAAACACTAAATCTTTTATATATATACTATTATCAAAAAATCTAGATAAATATACTCCATCACCACCTGTAAAATATATTTTCTGATTTTTACTTGCTTTTTCTATCATACTAATTACCATCCCTATACCACCATAACTAATAGCTTCGATTGTATTTGAAGGTAATATTTTAGTATCTATTTGTGATATAAAATTATAATCTAATTTTTCACTAATTTTTTTATAACTATCATTTATTGCCTTAAGTCCTGGTAAAATATATCCACCTAAATGAATACCACTTACCATTATATCTATAGTAATAGCACTTCCAGCATCTATAACTACTCCATCTTCTATACTTTTACAAGCCATTATTCTATCAATTCCTAATCCCTCATATGAAGTATTAAAATTTATATGTTTTGCTAAATCTATACTATTAGGATTTTTTTTTAATAATTCTTTTGTTTTTTTATCATTTACACTAATAAAATATATTTTTTCTTTTTTTAAGCTACACTCTTTTTCATCAAAAAGTCTTCCTTCTTTATTAAAATGAAAATGTGTATTTCCTATATCACATAAAATCATAAAACTCTCCATCCATTTTCTTTAAGATACTCTTTTGCTTTAGAACAAATTGGACTTTGTAAAAATAAAATCTTTTTATTTTTTTTAAAATTTATACTACTTAAAGATGATACAAATTCTATAATATCTTTTGCATTTTTTATCAAAAATCTACTTTTTGTATTTAATTCAACTAAAAGATAATAATAATCTTTCATATCTACTCCAAGATAAACTTTAATTTTTTTTCTTGTTTTTGGAGTGATATCTTTTAATTCTTTTAATACAATATTTTTATTAAATAAAATTTCATTTATTTTCATTAAAATTCCTTAAGTGGATGATATTTTTGTACAGTATCATAAAGATTTTCTTTTTGAATATGTGTATATATTTGAGTAGTAAGCATACTAGCATGACCTAATAACTCTTGCACTACTCTTAAATCTGCTGAACCTAAAATCAAACTAGTAGCAAAAGAGTGTCTAAGTACATGAGGTGATACATTTAGATATTTTTTTGTAATATTAAAAGCACTAATTCTTGAGAGTTGTTTACCTTTTGAATTTATAAACAAATAATCACTTACATGAGGTCTTTTGTGTAAATATTCATTTAAAACTTCAAGTGCAATAGGTGCAATAGGTACTAATCTTTGCTTATCACCTTTACCATTTCTTACTCTTATCCATCCATCCTCAATATCATCTTTTTTTGCATTCATCGCTTCACTCACACGAAGACCAGTAGCATATAAAAATAAAATCAAAGCTTTATCTCTAAGCCCAAGCCAATGAGAAGTGTCAATATTTTTAATCCCCTCTTTTATATCTTCATTAGTTAAATATTTAGGTAGTTGTTTTGGTGGTTTTAATTGTGGTATTTTTATTTTTTTATTAGTCCAATCTTCTTTATATGCAAATTTAAAAAAAGAATTTATACTTGATAGTTTTCTATTTAAAGTTCTTTGGTTAGTAATTTCATTATTTTCAGTTTTTTTAATATTAGATAAAAAATTTATCACATCATCACTTGAAGCTTCTATTATAGATTTATCTAAAAATTCTTCAAATTGGATTAAATCTTTTTTATAAAATTCTACACTATTTTTAGACAAACCTTTTACTACTATTAAATATTCAATAAATGCTTCAAGTTCTTTACTCATTTAATATCTTTTAAATTTATATATTTATCCCCCATATATAATACATCACCTTTTACAAAAGTATTTACTTCACTTAAATCCTCTGTATCTAACGGATATACTTTTACATGTTTTAAATTTCTATTTAATCTAATAAGATAAGTACCATCTCCATTTTCAGCAAAATAGATATATTTACCTACAAATGTAGGAGCTATAATATTTGCAAATTTAAAAGATTTTTTAGCTAATTCTTTTAGTACTAAATTTAATTTTATAACATCACCTTCTATTGTAAATACATAAATATTAAAATCACTTACTAAAATATGTTTTATGTTATAATTTTTACTAAAAACCATTTCTGGAGTGATAACTAAAATATTATCTCTACTAGCTACAATTAAACTATCTTTTTTTACACCTAAATATATTACATTACTAAAATAATCTTTTTGACTTATAACTAAACTTCTAATGATTTTTTTTGCTTTTGTATCAAATACAACCATTTTACCATTTAATGTAGGTATTAAAAGTAAATCTTTATAAAAATATGGTTTAGCAACAAATTTTCTTAAGGCTAAATAATCACCAAAATTTTGTGTTGCTATAGTTTTGTTTTTATCTAAATCATATAACTCAAAATGATTATCACCAAAAATTATAGCTACTAAATTTCCACTTTTAGATGCTGTAGCTATTAATTTATCAAATTTTATTTGTTTATTGTTTACTAATAAAACAGAACCTTTTTTAGCTAAATCAGTATCAATAGCTACAAATCCTTTAGGTAATTTTTTATTTATAGGAATAACTTTGTTATCTTTTAATGTAGCTACATCTCTAGTAAAATATTTTATTTCACTATCTATACTTTTTTCTGCACTTACTTCATGAGATAATTCAGATTTATTAGGTTTATAATATTCTCTAAGACTACATCCAGAAAATAATACACCTAAGATAGTAAATAAATAAATAAATTTTTTCATTTAGCTATCCCATAATGAAGTAAATCATTCGCTAATTTTACAATAGCTTGATCTTTTATTTGTTTAGCTATCTCTTGTGCTTTTTTATGATTGTTATTTTCTAAATAAATTCTTTCTACATTTAATAATGCTAAATCTTTATAAATTGCTCCTATTGTTAAAGCATAATTTTCTATATCTTTTTTGTCACCTTTTAATACAGCAATTTGATATTTTGCAATATTAGCAACAATTCCTTCAGAATTTGCTACTTCTTTTAGTTTATTTATATCATTATTTGAAGTTTGTAATAGGTATAGTTTGAATAATTTTGGATTTTCTTTTAAAGTTTGTAATGCTGTTTTATCATTAGGATTTTTTAATAATATGTTATAAGCTTGATTTGTTTTTATTAATTTTTGAGTTTGTAAGTAACTATTGATTTGCCATCCAAAAAAACTAACAATTATTAAAACTGCTACTGCTATTAATGGTTTTTGATATTTTTTTACTAATTTTTCTAATTGAAAAAGTTTTAATAAAAAACTCTCTTCCTCTTTAATTTCTTCTTTTATCTCTTTTACATTCATAAAAATACCTTTTTTTAATCGTATTTTACCAAATAATCTTTGATTTTATCTATAACATCCTCTGAAATTTCTAAATTAAGTCTAATTAATTTAATATTAAACCCAAAATCTTTTAATTTTACATAATCTTTATAAGTTGTAAGTATTGTATCTGTATTATTTTCATCTAAAATTTTCTGGATTTCATCTTTTTTGTATTGATAATGATCTATAAAAAAATGGTATTTATCTGTTTTTACATATTCTAAAAGTCTTTCAGGTTTTGAAATCGCACTAATTAAAATACAATTTTCACATTCAGGTACTTCTACTACTCTTTTAAAATTTTTATTTTCTTCTAAGATAATATCTGCATATTTTAAATAACTTCTAGAATATCTATATCCACCACTTGGAATACAAAAATTATTATCTATTTTTACATCTATTACAATATTTAACTTTTTAAAAGGTTTATCAAATCCATCATCTAAAATTACATATTTTGCACCCAATTTTTTTGCTTTTTTTATACCATCCTCCCTATTTTCACTTACTATTACGATGGCATCTGTATTTAATGCTATTTCCATAGCTTCATCACCACTCTCTTTTACATCTACTAAAATATCTTTATTTTTAACAATTATACACCCTTTTGAATTTCTACCATATCCTCTTAAAACAACAGCACCACCTTTAATTGTATTAGCTAAAGAGATTGTAAATGGTGTTTTTCCACTTCCCCCTATAATCAAATTTCCTATAGAAATAATAGGAATATTCATATCTTTATATTTTTTTGGAAATTTAAAATAAACTATAATACAATATATAAATGTAAAAGGAAGAAAAAGAAAAGAAAGAATTTTTTGAAAAAAAGAGGGATTAAAAAGGTATCTTTCAATCCACATTAATTATCTTTTAAGTTGGTTTACTGTTTTTAACATTTCATCTGAAGTTGTAATTGCTTTTGAATTTGCATCATAAGCTCTTTGACCTGTAATAAGATCTGTCATTTCTTCAACAAGTTGTACATTACTCATCTCTACAAATCCTTGTCTTATTTGTCCAAGTCCACCTTGTCCTGCTACACCTTCAATAGGATCACCACTTGCAGATGTGTTTATATAGTTATTGTCTCCTAAAGCATGAAGACCAGCTGGATTTATAAAATTTGTAAGTGTTATTTGCCCTACTTGAGTTGTTTGAGTTTGTCCTGCTTGAAGTACACTTACAGTACCATCTGTACCTATACTTATCTGCACAGCATCAGGTGGAATTACAATATTTGGAACTAATGGATATCCATCACTAGTAACAATCTGTCCATCTGCATCTAATTTAAAAGCTCCATTTCTTGTATAAGCTTGTGATCCATCTGGAAGTTGCACTTTAAAAAATCCATTTCCTGTAATTGCTAAATCAAGATTATTTCCAGTTTCTTTAAAATTTCCTTGAGAAAACAGTTTTGTAACTGCCGTAGGTCTAACACCTAGTCCTACATTTATCCCTGTAGGTGACGTTGTAGTAGCACTTGTAGATGTACCTGCATATTCCATTGTTTGATAAAAAAGATCAGCAAATTCTGCTCTTTGTTTTTTATATCCTATAGTATTTACATTTGCGATATTATTTGAAGTTACATCAATACTTGTTTGTTGAGCTATCATTCCTGTAGCTGCTGTATATAAACTTCTTAGCATTTTTCTTCCTTGAAATTGTTATTTTTATTTTATTAAGCAAAAGCTGTTCCAAAGTAACTAAAAAACTTCAAATTATGCTCTTACATTTGCTAATTTTTCAATAGCATCTTTATTAATTTCATTCATTTGTGTATCCATAACTTTTTGATACATTTCAACTAATCTATTAGTATCTATTAAATTTGTCATTTCTCTTATAGCATTTATATTACTTTTTTCTACAAAACCTTGTGCTACAGAATTTTTTCCATTTTCTTGTGGTTTCATATTTCCAAAATCGTATAAATTATCCCCTATTTTTTTCAAATTTTTTAAATTATCAAAAGATGCTATATATAAAGAATTTGTTTTTTCTCCTCCTTGATATATATTTCCGTCTTTATCTGCTTTAAGTTCTAAATTTGGTCTAACTTTAAATAATTTCCCATCAGTAAAATAAGTTTTTGGTAATACTTCATATCCCTCTTTTGTAACTAAATGACCTTCATCATTTACACTAAAACTACCATCTCTAGTAGCTTTTACTCCATCTGGTGTTTTTACTAAAAAAAAGGCATTTTCTTTTTTTAAAGCAAAATCTAAATCATTTCCAGTTTGTTTCATATTTCCTAGCTTAAAATTAGTATATTCTTCTACAACTTGTGGAACTTTATTTAAATCTCTATTTAAAAATTTTGCAGCTTCTTTTGTATTATTTTCTAAAGGTAAAATATCTCTACTTTCTTTAAACATTCTTTCAAAATCGCCGATTACTACATCGTCAGCTTTGTAACCATTTGTGTTTACATTAGCAAGATTATTTGAAATTACATTTAATCTATTAAATTGTGTAACCATTCCACCGGTTGCTACATAATATCCAGTTTGCATAAAAACACCTTTTTTAAAGGTTAAAGCAAATTTTATTCCAAATATTTTTGGTATAATCGCGAACTTATAAAACTCAAAGGAGCTATAATTGTCAGAAGCAAAAAACTACAAAGATTTACTTAAAAATAATAAAAATATGACAGTAACTTACGAAAAAATAGTAGATACTTTCTCTAAAGCACCTACAAAGACACAAACAAAAGATATTTTAAAATTAGCAAAAGAAAATAATGTTATATTAAAAACAGCTGCAGAAGTAGCAAGACTTAAAAATATAGAAGATGCTCTTTTAAGTAAAGAAGCTCAAGAAAAAAGAAAACAAGAACAATTAAATGCTGAAGAATTATTAAAAGATAAAGAATTACTAGAATGGTCTAGAAGTGATAGTCCAGTTAGAATGTATCTTAGAGAAATGGGAGATATTCCTCTTCTTACAAAAGATGAAGAAATTGAACTTAGTGAAAAAATTGAATTTGGTGAAGCTATTATTTTAGATGCTATATGTTCAGTTCCTTATTTAATTGATTTAATTTTAGATTATAAAGAAGCTTTACTTAATAGAGAAAGAAGAGTAAAAGAACTTTTTAAATCATTTTCTGATGAAGGTGATGATGACGATGATACAGAAAGTAAAGAAACTAAAAAATTAAAAAAAATAGATGCAAGAGAAAAGAAAATTAATGACCTTTTTAAACAACTTGATAAAGCAAAAAAAGATTGGGAAAAAGTAATTGATGAATATGATGCAGTTATAGCAGATACTGAAATGGATGAGCTTGAGAGAACTCATAAAATTTTATCTTTAACTTACAAGAAAAAAATAGTAAAAGATAAACTTTTACAACTTGGACCTACATCAAAACTGATTAATGAAATAGTAAAAACTATTCAAAATTCTTTAAAAAGTGATGATGACTTTAAAAAAGAACTTAGAAAAAAAGAGTATAAATTACCTTTATTTAATGACCAATTAAAAGAAAATCACAAAAGAATTTTAGATAATATTACAAATCTTACAAAAGAAGATATTGCTGAAATGGTACCAGAAGCGACAATGATAAATACTTATATGGATATTAAAAAATTAATTGAAACAAAAGAAGCAAGTAAAGATGCTTTTAATATGAGTAAAGAAAAGCTTCAAATTATCTTAGAACAAATCAAAAGAGGTAAAAAAATTACTGATGAAGCAAAAAGCAAAATGGCTAGAGCCAACTTAAGACTAGTTGTAAGTATCGCTAAAAAATATACAAATAGAGGACTTCCATTTTTAGATTTAATCCAAGAAGGAAATATTGGTCTTATGAAAGCTATTGATAAATTTGAACATTCAAAAGGTTTCAAATTCTCAACTTATGCAACATGGTGGATCCGTCAAGCTATTTCAAGAGCTATAGCAGACCAAGCAAGAACTGTAAGAATTCCAATTCATATGATTGAATCAATCAATACAATTAATAAAATTAATAGAAAATATCTACAAGAAACTGGTAGAGAGCCTGATATTCAAACTTTAGCAAAAGAGATGAAATTAAGTGTAGATAAAGTAAAAAATATCTTAAAAATTGCAAAAGAGCCAATCTCACTTGAAACTCCAGTAGGTGAAGATGATGATGGTAAATTTGGTGATTATGTAGCAGATACTAAACTTAAAAATCCAATGGAACAAGTGATGCAAGAAGACTTTAGAAAACAAATAGATGAAGTACTTGAGCATCTAAATGAAAGAGAAAGAGAAGTTATTAAAATGAGATTTGGTTTAATGCCAGATAAATCTGAAAGAACTCTTGAAGAAATTGGACAAGAACTTAAAGTAACAAGAGAAAGAGTTAGACAAATTGAAAGTAGTGCTATCAAAAAATTAAGACATCCAAATATTGGAAAACTACTTAAAAAATATATGGGAATGTAATGAAATTAATTAAGAAATATTTAATTAACTTTATTAAAGATGAATTATATAAAACTGGTCTTAAAAAGGCAGTATGTGGGCTTAGTGGAGGAATAGATAGTGCAGTAGTTGCAGTACTTGCAAAAGAGGCTTTAGGAGATAATTTCAAAGGAATTCTTCTTCCAAGCCAATATTCATCTGATTCATCTATTACAGATGCTATTGCTTTAGCTAAAAAATTTGATATTCAAACTGAAACCATCTCAATCGCTCCTTTAATTGAAGCTTATCCAATAGAAAACAATCTTAGAAAAGGTAACTTTTCTGCTAGAATGAGAATGGCTATTTTATACGATAAAGCTAGTGAAATAAATGGAATGGTAATTGGGACTAGTAATAAAAGTGAGCTTTTACTCGGATATGGTACTATTTTTGGAGATTTAGCAAGTGCTTTTAATCCTATAGGGGATTTATACAAATCTGAAATATTTGAATTTGCTAAATTTTTAGGTGTAAATGAAGAGATTATTTCAAAACCACCTAGTGCTGATTTATGGGAAGGGCAAAGCGATGAAGCAGACCTTGGATATACATATGCCCAGATTGATGAAGTTTTAGCTAAATATGTGGATGAAAGATGGACTAAAGAAGAGTTACTTAAAATTTATGAAAAAGAATTGGTAGAAATGATAATAAAAAGAATTTATCAAAACCAATTCAAAAGAAAAATGCCTTTAATTGCAAAATTAAAAAATAGAACTATAACTCACGATTTCTTATATGAAAGAGATATAAAACTTTAATCTTCTTCCTCTTTTTTTACTTGTTTTAATACCTCATGAAGAGTTGTTTTTTCCCCTAATAAAGTTTTATAAATCACATAATTTGTAAGTACTTTTTTCCCATATTCTCTACTTTCAGTATAAGGAACCATCTCCATACTAAAAAATGGTTCATATTCACCTTTAAATTTAAAATAATTCATTACTTTTCTTTTTGTAAATCCAATTCCACCATTATAAGCATAACTTACAAACAATGGATTATTTAATCTTTTTATAAGCCAATTCATATGTTTTTTTGCATATTTTACATTTACTTTAGCTGTAAAAAATGATTCTATATCCTCTTTTGGATGAAAACTTTTAATTAAAAATGGCATCATTTGCATAAGTCCAATAGCATAACTTCTACTAGTTTGTGCTGGTATAAACCTACTCTCCTGTCTTGCTAAAGCATAAAAAAGTGCCTTTTGAGAAATATTTAAATCACTTAAATTATATTTTGGCATAATATAATAATTTTTAGTATAACGAAATGCTTTATCTAAAATTAAAGCTTTTAAAGGAAGCTCTTTTTGATTATCTAACTCTTTTGCAAATTTAAAATAATCTTTAGTTTTTGATTTGTCTTTATAAAATTTAATAACATCTAAAGGATTATCAATATTATATTTTGGATCTACTTGATTAAAAATTTTAACTTGATCTAATTTATAATTTTTATTAAATTTTTCATAAATCCATAATGTATAAAAATCTAATCTTTTATTATCAAGTAATTCATTTGCATATTTTCTATTTTTTGTAAGTAGATACAACCAAAATTTATCTCTATTTTTTTTATATTTTTTTGATTTTAAAATTTTAATAGCTAAATTGTCTCTATTTAAAGAGATAGCATTTAAAGCCAAATCAAATTTATATCTATCATTCACCATTTTATAATCAATATTTAATAATGATGATTTAATATTGTTTTTCTTACTTCTTACAACTTTATGTAATAGATACCTAAATCTTTTATCATTTACAATATTATTTATATAAATATCTGGAATTTCAATATCTGGAGTGTATTTTAAAAATATATCGTAAAATATATCTTTACCTTTAAAAGCTTTTTTATATTTTTTATTAAAAATAATCTCTATTTCTGTTTTTGTTTTAGAATCTGGTATATAATTAAGTAATGATTTTATTTCTTCATCACCCATTTTTTTCAAATCTCTTAATCTAAATCCATTTTGTACAATACATTCACTATCTACATCAATCCAATTTTTTTTCGTTACATATTTACAATCATATATTACTTTATATGGGGCATATCTATTGGCAAGTAATTTTAAATGATACTTTTTTTTATAAGTGATTTCATTATATATATTTTCTGCTTGAACATTTTTTGATTTTTTTAGATATTCTGTAAGCCAAAAGTCCCTATAATAAGTATGAGGATAATCTAAAACTTCATCTAAAGAAGGATTTGCCAATAAAAATATTGGCAATAAAAATAAAATCCACCTCATTACATTCCTGCTGCTATCTTAAATAAAAGATTTACAAAAAACATATCAAAAAATTGTAATCCTAAAATAAGAATAAGTGGTGCTATATCAAAGCCACTTATATTTGTAGGGATATATCTTCTAATCAAAGCATATACAGGCTCTGTAAGTCTATATAAAATTTGTACTATTGGATTATATGGATCAGGTCTTACCCATGTAATAAGTGCTGCTATTATAACTATCCAAATATATAAATTAATCACCATATGTAATATATTTGCAATTGCTGCAAGTAAAGTTGAAATCACTATCATTTTATTCTCCTTTTAATAAATGGCCTACATTTTTTATTAAATACACATCACCATATTGTTTAAAAAACTTAACTGCACCATTAACATCAATAATCTTATCTTCATTACCTATAAAAACTTCTACTTTTATATCTTTTAAATGCTCTATCAAACCCCAATTAAATTCAAACATCTCTTCTAATTGATACAATTCACAATCATCAATATATTTAGAAATATCTATATTTGATGGATATTTTACATTTTCTAAAAAAGTTTTTATATATTTTTGTTTATCTTTTTTAAATCCATTAAGTTGTAATTTTATAAATTTTGGATTATTTTTAAAAAAAGCTGGAGAGATAAGTTGTAGTTTATCTACTCTTTTATTTGTATGAACTGCATCAATAAGTGCTTTTTGTGCTCCATAGCTAAATCCAGCTACACAAAATTCAGAATTATCTAAATACTCATTAAATAATTCTCTTTCATTCCAAAAACAAAAACCACTATAATATCTCATTCGAGATTGCCTTTATTTCTTCTTTTGTAATTACTTCATTTTCAAGTAATCTTTCTTGTACTTTTAAAATAACATCTTTTTGTGAAATATATAAAATTTTTGCTCTTTGTTCTGCATCATTTAAAATTTCACCAACTTCCATTTCACCAGATACTAATTTTTGTCCCATTCCATATTCTAATACCATTTTTTGAGCTAATTCTTTTGCTTTTTTTATATCATTAGCTGCATTTGAATATTTTTCTTTAAATATATCTTCAATACAAATAAGTCCACTTAAATATACTTCTATTTTAGATTCTATTTCACTTTTTGAAATTAATTCTCTATCTATTTCTTTAAAATCATCTTTTACTAAAGTCATTTTTCCAAAATCTACTTCAAGCCATGTAGCAGCTACAGCTTTTGCAGCTTGATAATGTGAAAGAATATTTTTTTCTTGTTCTGTATAAGAAAGGATTTTTTTCTTACCTGCTAATACTTTATCTTTTACTGCTAAAAAATCCTCATTTGTTATAACATCTTTATTATGATTTAGTGCATAAATACTTGCTTCATTTACAAGACTTGCAAGTGCTGCTCCACTAAACCCTACTGTCATTTTAGCAATTTCACGAACATCACCATTAAATGGTTTGTTTTTTAAATAAATTTTTAATATCTCTTCTCTATCATCAAGTCCAGGAAGTTCTACATAAACTCTTCTATCAAATCTACCAGCTCTAAGTAGTGCATCATCTAATAATTCTACTTTATTCGTAGCAGCGATTACTATAACTCCTTCACTTTTTTCAAATCCATCCATTTCTGTAAGAAGTTGATTTAATGTAGCTTCTCTTTCATCATTTCTCATAGCACCTCTAGCTTTACCAATAGCATCAATCTCATCAATAAAAATAATAGCTGGTGCATTTGCTTTTGCTTTTGCAAATAAAGACTTAACTCTCTTAGCCCCAACTCCTACAAACATTTGTACAAACCCTGCTCCACTTTGATAAAAAAATGGTACACCAGCTTCACCTGCTACTGCTTTTGCTATAAGAGTTTTACCAACACCTGGAGGCCCTACTAAAAGTACTCCTTTTGGTAACTTAATCCCAAATTTTTGATATTTTTCTGGGTTTTTTAAGAAATCAACTACTTCAACTAATTCCTCTTTTACTTCACTAATTCCTGCTACATCATCAAATGTAACATCTGATTTTTGAGGTTCAATTATAAAATCTTTATCCATCTCTTCCATTTGCATTTGCATTTGTGCTTGAGGATTTTCTTGAGGTTTTGCAAATTTTTTAAGTAAAACTACTATTAAAATAAAAAATCCAAATACAATAAATCCAGCTAATATATCATTTAATAAATCTTTTGCACTATATTCTCCACTACTAATCATAGAAAAACCAATAAGTATCATAATTAAAACTAATATAGCCACTACAACTTTATTACTATTTTGTTGCATAATTTACTTCCTTTACTTCATATTCATCAATATCAATCCATTGATGAGTTAAATCTAATTGTGATTTTATCAAAATTTTATTAAAAAACTCATCATACCCTTCATAATATCCATTTTTGTAGTTTTCTACAAGTACTTTAAGAGGTTTTTTATTTAATCTAAAATTGTAATTTTTATCTTTTATTAATTCCTCAATTATTTTATGTCTTTTTTTAGCTATATCACCTGTCACATCTTGTTTTAGAGTAGCAGAATGGGTACCACTTCTAGGTGAATACCTAAATAAATGGATATGAGTTAAAGGAAATTTTTTTAGATTTTCATAACCTGCTTGAAAAATCTCTTCACTCTCACCTGGATGTCCAACTATATAATCAGTTCCTAAAGCAAACCCTTTAGAAGCTAAGTTTTCAAATAATTCAAGAGTTGATTTTACTCTATTTCTTCTTTTCATTATTCTAAGCATTCTATCATCAGCATATTGAAGTGCAATGTGTAAATGTCTCTCTAGTAAAGGATTATCTAAAATTTCTAAAAATTCTTCATCTATTTGGGATGGTTCTAAACTTCCTAATCTTACTCTTTTTACACCTCTTATTTTAAATATTTTTTTTAAAAGTTTGGCTAAAGATGTATTTATATCTTTACCAAAACTCCCCATATTTATACCTGTTAAAATAAATTCACCAAATCCATTATTTGCTAAAATTTCTATTTGCTCAACTATTTTTTCTTCAGGCATACTTCTTGAAATACCTCTAACAGCAGGGATTATACAATATGCACAATCAAAATCACATCCTTCTTGTATTTTTATAAAAGCCCTACTTCTACTTGTAATATCTGTTACAATATTTTGATTTATAAAATTTAACTCTCCCATTTCACAAAAAGGAATGGTTTTATTTAACATTTCATCTATTTTTTCTTTATATGAATGTCCAAATACTCCAAAAACTTTATTTTCTTTAAATAGTTTTTCTCCAATAGAATGGGCTGCACATCCAGTTAATAATAATTTTTTATTTTTATTCTTTGATAAATAATTTTTAAGGTTACTATCAGCAGAATTTGTCACCGTACAAGAGTTTACTACGATAACATCTGCTTTTTCTTCTTCATCTACAATTTGATATTGAGTAAGATTTTCCATCAATTCAGTATCATAAATATTTGTTCTACATCCAAATGTTTTAAAATAAACTTTTATAATATCTCCTTAAAATTTTTCATTTTCTAATTCATCAAACTCTTTATCAGCATGTCCTGATTTTGGTCTATCTTTATTATCAAGTTCATTAAAAGCTTTATCTGATTTATAATATACTAATTCTTTTGCTAATTCTTTAATTCTATTTTTTTCATAATTAATAAATGCTTGTTTATCTAAACAACTTCTAACAAATACCATTTTTTTATCTTTATCTACTTTAATATTTTGAAATTTAGTATTAGCATCTACAAATAATGGTAATTTTTTATCTTTTGCTATAGAATTTAAAAACTGATCTTCATCTGGAGTTAAATTTTTAAAATTATCATATATTACAATTTCTATAATATGACTAACTTTTTTTCTAAGTTTAATTTTTGAATCTTTTTTTGTTAAATCAAGTGCTTCAATACCACCATTTCTAAATGTAGACACACAAATAGCTTCACTTGGTTCTTGTCCATACCAACTTGGAGCACCTTCTATCTCTACACTACCATAATGTGCTTTTAAATAATTTCCAAATAAATAACTAGCTAATGTTTTTACTAGAGCTGTTGCTATTATTGTAAACATAATAAATCCTTATTATTTTATTTTCTTAATAATAGCAAAAAATAGAGGTAAATAAAAGAGATTTAATAAAGTAGAAAATGCTAATCCATATCCAATAACTATAGCTAAGGGTTGAAGAATTACTGATTGTCCAAAAGGATAAAAAATAAGTGTAGCAAGTCCTAAAATAGTTGTAATTGATGTAAGTAAAATTGGTCTTACTCTTAAAGAAGCTCTTTGTTTTAATTCTTCCATAGTTTTAGCATCTTTTAAAAATTCTATCATAATAATTCCATCATTTACTACAATTCCAGCTAATCCAACTACTCCTATCATTCCTATCATTGTAAAATTCATTCCCATAATAAAATTTCCTATTACAACTCCAAGCATTGATAAAGGAATAACAGAAATAACTACAAAAGGTAATAATATAGAATTAAACATTGCTACAAGAGTAATAA
>Ga0256843_1001819_pt1 | contig 16267 bp, 14 predicted proteins | sample AlvinellametaG_FD_191572 | JGI IMG/M metagenome (GOLD analysis project Ga0256843, IMG submission 191572) | Pompeii worm associated microbial communities from hydrothermal vent at the East Pacific Rise, Pacific Ocean - Alvinella | ecosystem: Host-associated > Annelida > Integument > Unclassified ... | reverse complement strand
CAGTGGTCTTATCGCCATGTATCTCGCGACACAGGGCAACTTCATCTGGGCTATCGTCTTTTTATGGATAGGCGGAGGATTTGATATATTCGATGGCAAGATGGCACGTAAGCATGGTCTCTCCAATGAGTTCGGGATCCAACTTGACTCATATGCCGACTTTCTCTCTTTCGTACTGACCCCGGTCTTTATCATCTTTGTCTCCATCATCAACCAGCCTGAGACCTCTGGCTTTACCTTTGTCTTGGGTGCCGCAGTCTCCATATACTATATCATCAGTGGTCTTCGCCGTCTGATCCAGTTCAATATCAATGCCGAAGAGGGAGAGGTAGAAGAGTACTTCACAGGTCTTCCTACCCCTATGGGTGCCATCGTCTTATGGTTCGTGTTCTTAGGCGGAGTCTATATCTATCCGGCCTTTATCACTGTCGTGTTGATGGTCATCACAGGATGGCTTCTCAACTCAGATGTCAAGATCAGACATTTATAGTCCATCTATCGCTTACAGGGCAGAAGAGAGATAAGAGCATCCCACTATTATGACCCGGACCGACCTGCTCCTCCTTGGTGACAGCCTGACCCAGTTCCATGACTGGTCCCGTCTTGGGGTGCATCATAATGCAGGTATCGCCGGAGACACCACGGACGGCGTACTGCGCCGATTGTACTACACCCTTGAGAGACAGCCTCAGACCCTTGTACTGCAGATAGGCATCAATGACCTTTTACAGGGTCACTTCCCGGAGACGATCCAAGAGAACTATGTCAAGCTCTTTGAACAGCTTCAGGTGATCGAGACGGTCATCATCGTCTCACTGCTCCCTGTCGAGATGAACCCCTACACCGAGCAGCTTGATGAGCATATCATCAAGCTCAACCATTTTCTGAAAAAGACGCGTCTGACCTATGGGTTTGTCTATCTGGATCTCTACAGACTGATGGTCGATCACAATGGCGGTATCAGGGCAGAACTGACCAGTGATGGCCTCCATCTGACACCAGAGGCTTACACGATCTGGGAAGAGGCCCTTAGCACTGTGATCAGAGACGGTACTTCAGTGTCATCATCCCGATGAACTCCTCATACTCATAACGTTTGTCTGTCGATTTCTCTTCTCGATAATGCAGGTCCATGTTAGCACTCCAGTGCTTTGCGATGCGATACTTGGTGTTAAAGTAGGCACGGTAACCCTCAGACTCCAGTTTGTCAAATGTCGTCAACTGATTATAGGCATAAGCGTTCTGATAATCATAAAGATAGTAGTTCAACTTCAGCTCACTCTTGATCTTTTTACTGAACTTGTAACCATTCACCCATGAGATACGGTGATAGTAGTAATCACTGTACCCCTGGTTGTCATCAGCACGACTTGAGAAAAGATATTCAAGTCTCATATTATAGGCTTTTGTGAACTGATAATCTCCGAACAGCTTCGCATCATTATAGGTATAGACGACACCTGCAGGTCCTGTCAGACCGATATTGAGACCATCTGGTGCGATCTCATAGGTCTGACGTTCAATATAGTCACGCATCTTCCACTCATAATAGGCACCGATATGGGCCTTTTTCGTGATGTCATATCCACCCTGGAATTTTAGACGATAATAGTCATGGTCCAGAGAAGCCCAGGTAGCAGGGTCTTCATAGTCACGCTTCTCATATCGGGCACGTATCAAAGCATCATACTTCTTTCTGTCATATCTGTAGACGATCTCTCCGCCTACCTTCTTATACTGATAGCGGTTGGACTGATCGCCGCCTGTAGATGTCTTTGGCTGTCCGTCATCATGATCGACATAGATCTGATAGACATTCCCCACCAAAGCACGGACATCGATACGGTTGATCTCTTTCTTATACTTGTTAAAACGAAAACGCACCCCTCCGCGCAGCTCTGTCTTGTATTCGTTCGCATTGGTCAGGTCCTTGTCCGTAAAGTACTTTCCGCTTCCGGTGAAGTCTGCCAACAGGCGGATACGCTGTTTGAGCTTATACTCATACGAAGCACGTGCGAACACAGGGATGAACATACCCGACTTTATCGTCGGATCGACCGCGACACCGTAACCGCTCGGCATCAACACGTTCTTCTGGGAATAATCGATATATGAGCTGCTTGGGGTCAGATAGGGGTTAGAGTCATACCCAAGCCCACTCTCCAGATAGGCACCAAAGAGATGTTTCTGACTCTTCGCTTTCTTTACCTTCTTCTTGACCACCGTGGTCTCATTGAAGACACCGATACCTTCACGGTTATCCTCTATCACATCAACGGCCCATGAAGGTACCCCCAACATCACCAACGCCGTAAATACGCCGATCTTTATCTTACTTCTTGACATTTCTCTTCCTTTTTCTGGTTTCGATCTTCTCGATCATCTTGATCGCTACTTTGTTATCAGGGTCAAGTTTGAGTACTTTTTTATACTCTCTTAACGCTGTATTGCGCTTTTTGGCACGATAGTATGAACGGGCATAAGCCAGACGTGTCCTGACATCGGCAGGGTTCTGTGCCAAAAGGGTATAGAGGATCTTGGTCGCTGCTTTATAGTCACCCTGCAGGCTGTAGCTCTTGGCCAGGGCACGATGGGCCTTGGCACTCTCAGGCTCCAGCGCGATCGCTCTCTCGAGTGCATCGATAGCCTTATCATATGCCCCCTGCTGTCTGTAGACAAGACCCAGGTTCAACCAGGCAGTGTAGTAACTGTCATCATTTTTAAGAATAGACTCATAAAGCTTTTGTGCCTCTTCTAGCGCCCCTGTCTTGGAGTACCGAACTGCCAGGTTCAACTGAACACGAATATCGTCAGGTCTGAGCCTTAACACCTCTTTATAGGCTTCGATCGACTCCTGGTTCTTCTCCAGATGTCCATAGACCAAGCCTAGGTTGTAATAGGCCTGGCGGTACCCTTGACGTCTGGCTATCGCCTCATTGAAATAGTTCGCAGCCTGCTCATACTCCTTCTGTTTCATCGAGAGGACACCCAGGTTGTAGTAGACCTCAGGATAGTCACTTCTTAATGCCAGTGCCTGCATATAGGCATTGAACGCATCATCGAAACGTCCCATCTTGCTATAGAGAAGTCCCATGTTGTTCCACAGTGCCGGAGAGACCTTTGGCTTAAACTCCATCACCTTCTTATATGCATCCAAAGCCGCATCAAGGTCACCTTTGAGGTAGTTCAGACGTCCCAGATGAAAATAGGCTTTACTGTTTTGAGGGTCGATCGTCAAGATCTCCTTCAGTACCGAGACCGCTTGCGTATACTGTTTCAGATGGACCAATGTATGTACCAGTTCAAACTGAAGTGTTATGTTGTTAGGCTCATGCAAAAGTGCTTTTTTTATCATCTCTTTGGCGAGTTTCTCCTCACCCAAGGCACGATGTGTCTCATAGATGGCACGATGTATCGCAATGTTCTCAGGCTCTAGCTCCAACATCTGATTATACTTTTGCAGACGTGCTCTGAGTCCGGCACTGTCCGCGCCATGCTCCAGGTCGACCAGAGCCAAGCGCGAACCGATATGGTCAGGCTTCAGACGGATCACAGCGTTAAAGGTCTTGATCGCAGCATCTTTTTCAGGAGGGTCTACTCTCATATAGCTTCTGCCTAACAGATAGAGTGCTTTGATCTTCTTCTCTCCGCTGCTAAGTTCGCTTGTACGCTTGAAAGTGTCGATAGCCTGGTCATAGAGCTTGAGCTGATAATAGAGCAGTCCCAGATTGAAATGGCTCTTAGCATGGTTCTCGAACCCGGCGATGACCAACTTATAGTCACTTATCGCTTTCTCAGGCTCATCCAAAGCACTGTAGGCCAGAGCCCGGTTGTATCGTGCACGATAGTAGTCTGGGTTGAGTTTCAGCGCGTTCGAGAAAGAGACAAGTGCTTTGTTGTAGAGTTTCTCTTTAAGATAGAGTGTACCCAACCAGTTGTGTATCTGGGCAGACGGCTCCTCCGCCAGGATCTCAAAATAGATCGCTTCTGCTTTATCATACCTCTTTTGTGCGATCCACGTTTCTGCTTTTGCAATACGAGGGTCACTGCTGAAATCCACTTCCACCACACTGGTTGCACGCTCTTCATTCGTCGTGTCAACAGCACTCTTGGCCGTGATATGGATATGCTGCGTCGTCTCAGCATCTTGAGTAGCACGATACTCGACATAGAGCAGTACGAAGAAGATCCCGCTTAGAAGCAAGATGACAGGAAAGACACTCTCCGTCAGTCTGAGTCTGCTGAGTCTAGGCATCACCACTCCTCTCTATCATCTCCAGGGTCTCTATCATCCCCTCTGAAGAGATGTTCTGGATCTCGATCCCCGGACGGGCATTGACCTCCAGTACTACCGGTCCTTTCTCACTGATCGCTATATCGATACCCAGATACCCCATAGGGATCACCCGTGCCACTGCTTCACACAAAGTGACCACCTCTTCCCAATAAGGTATCTCCACATCCAAAAGTGCGACACCCGTGTCAGGATGATGCGTGACATCCTCTCTGTTTATCTGCGCAGAGAAGCTTTTACCGCTTTGGAGGTCTATCGCCACACCGATACCCCCCTGGTGGAGGTTCGCCTTACCGTCAGAGGCCTCTGTCGCGATACGCAACATCGCTTTGGCGTTCTTGCCTTTATAGTTGATCATCCTTATATCTGCCAGTCCCTGCGGGCTTAATACAGTGATGCGAGGCTCTTGAATGACCCGCTCTTCGACGATCGCCGTATCATTGAGGCCAAAAGAGAAGATACCAAAGATCGTATCGGCGATATGTTTCTTGATCATCTCAAAACTGTAGCGCTTTCCACTGATGGAGATCCACTCCCCATCTTCATAATCTACGATCACGACAATACCGTTGCCTCCACTCCCTGAAGCCGGTTTGATGACAAAGCTCGAAAGCGCGCGAAGCTCTGCTTCGACCTGCTGCAGCTCAAAGAAGTAGCTGACGCTCAGATAGGTCTTGGGGATACTCAGCCCCGCCCTTTCCAAGGTCTTTTTGGTCAAGAGCTTGTCATTGGCATACTCAAACGAACGACGGGGGTTGTTGGGGTAGACATACGAGAGGTTGCGACGGTTCATGCCCATCACTTTCTTAGCATCTTCCACCCCTCTTCTCAAACGTTCTATCATCGCTTTTATCATGATGCAGCCTTGAATATCAGTTTGCGGAAACGGATGAACTCCGAGAGTCTCATCCCCACCCATTTACCCAGCCAGAGGTTTAAGACGATCAAAAAGAGCAGCAGCTCAGGAAAGGCGATGATCAAACTGTTCATAAAGTGTGAGCTCATCACTGCATAGGCAGCGATGATCACAATAGCCGTAAAGAAAGAGATACGCAAGGCCTTCAAGAGACCCTGCTCCTCCTGGATGATGGCAAAGCGCTCTGCCGTGATCGCGAGGATCGCGATAGGAAAGAGCGAGATATGCGCCAAGTCGAACATCGATGACTGTACTGCGAAGATGGTCATCAAGAGCATCATTATGACCACCACTGTCAACATCACTGCCATCTTCGGAGAGTGCAGCAGCTGCAGATAGTCCAAGAACTTTCTGACCAGTGCCGAGACGAGGATGATGAAAAAGAACCCGGCCAGTCCCCACCACAACCCGGTCTCACGGGCAGCTGTCGCGATCAGTGCCGGCAGGAAGGTACCAAAGGTCTCCAGACCTATGACGTTCCTGAAGATGACGACCACCAGAGCCCCCAGAGGGATCATCAAGATGATCTTCAAAAGGTTTTGCGAGATACCGATGCTCTCAAAGATCTTATACATGTTAAAAGCATTAAGAGGAGAGTTATACATCGTCTCACGCATCTCTTTACGAGGGACCAGTTTCTTGGAGATATGAAAAAGATACTGAAAATTGACATTGGCACTGTGTCTGAAAAGTACTTTGTCTCCATAATAGAGACGCAGGTAGTTCTTAGGGATCTCTGCAAAGTAGTCATTGATCGTGTCAAATGGTACCCAGTGGCCACGGACATAGACCTCAACCCACTGATGAGAGGTCTTCTTGCTTCCCGGGTTCAGGATAAGACCACCGACCAGACGTGAAGGAAGGCCCAGACGTCGTGTCAATGCGACAAAGAGCCTACTCTTGCCGTTACAGCTCGCCTCTTGAAGTTTCAAAGCGGTCAAAGCATCAGTAAAACCCGAGAAGTTTCGGTTCTCAAAACTGTTTTGAAGATAGTTGTGAATGGTATAGAGTGCGCTGTAGGTGTCAGGTTCCTGCTCTCCAAAAAGCTTTTGAAGGGTCTCTTCGATAAGCGGGTCGTTCACCTGCACTCCCTCCTCTTCGAGTAGGTAGCTGGAGAGATACGCAGGCAGCTCTCGCTGTATCGGGATATCTTTGTCGATCGTATATTTGACATGCTCAGGCTGTACAAAATAGCTGTAGCGTACGATGTGTGTACCTTCGACCGCAGGTGCTTCCCAGGTGATGATACGGTTAAGACCCTCCATACGGATCTGTGTCGTGAAGACATCAGGTGCGTTACGTTCATCCGAGACACGTTGATGGATCGAGTTCTTCGGCAGATAGGTAGACATCGAGATCTTCTCACCATGTCCGCTCACCTGCATGCTCACTTCGACATCATACCCTACTGTCGGGATAAGGTCTGCCAGCTCATAGTCCAGGACAAACAGCTTATAACTCATCAAAAAAGCCGTGATGGAGAGCAGAAGGAAGAGCGAGGCTTGGTATAAGAACGATGCACTTTTCAGATACTTTATCATCAAAACTCTCTATATTCTAGGTCTTCGGGATTAAAGTATAACAAAAAGTTATTACCAGCGGTCATCATCTTCATGACCGCTCTCTCCCGTATCTCCTGAGAGTATGCTACAGCTTTATGAAGATTGGATGAAGAGGCTTATAGGAACATGCTAGAAGATCATCTGCAGAAGGTCTGTATAGACGACGATATAGATCGTGACCACCTGAAGAAGTGCTATGGACCAGAAGACCACCTGAAAACGACGCTTGGTCGTCTTATGCCAAAAAAGCTGCTGTGCCGCGATGGCCATAGGTGTCGCACCCAAGATGACCAAAAGGTGCAGAAGAGACTCCGGTACACGCCGCCACTCTCGCATCGCCGCCAGTTTGTCATAGCCATAGAAGAGAAAGCCCAGGATGTTGATGACCAGCAGATGGGCCCAGACAGTAGGCAAGTGAAGCCGTATCTTGGCAAAGAAGAAGAGTATGCCAAAAGCGACCGTAGCGATGAGCGCAAAACGGATAAAGGTCGGGTTCATCGACTATACCAGCTTAAAACGGCACTCACCGACCGTGATCACCTTGCCCTTGGCACCGGCACTCTTGAGATAGGCCAGTGTACCCTTACCATCACCCATCTTCATCTCATCATCGATAAGACGTATCGCCTCACTATCTGAGACCTTGGTCCAGGCCTTTTCATATATGAACTGTGTCATCAACTGTTTCTTGTTTTTCATACTGCAATGATATACTAAATCACGCCTAACTGCAATCACTGAGATCTTCTGTAGACTTCTGACAAGAATCCACCTCTCCCTAAACACTTCTATAGCTTTTTATCTTCTGTTCAGTACCTTTTAACTACTATTTCATAAATTTTAACAATATATGTTTTTTTAATAGCAGAAGGAAGAAGATGACTACGATCAAAAAGATGCTGACTGCTACTCTCATCACCACCCCACTGCTGGTGTCTGCTGCAGGGATGGGGCTCTATGTCCCTGTAAACATCATGGGTACCACGACGATCGACTACACAGACCGATCCATGAACGATGAGTTAAGCTACAAACTGTCTCCCGGGTTTGGAATATCTTTTGACAGTAATATTGGAAAAGACAAACTCTATAGCTATCGCCTTGGTCTGGAGTATCATCAGATGGACCTTGACACCGTCAACGACAGATCAGTCGCCTACCTCGGATACACTAAGACCAAGTTCAATATCGTCAATACTTTTGGCTTTGGTCTCTTCAGGACAAAAGTCATACGCCTATGGGTCGGTCCTAGACTCAACGTACAGATACAGAGTGCAGAGACAGCATTGGATCCCAATTATGAGCGCAGTGATGTAGGTGTCGGGCTTGCCCTTGCCACCGGTATCAATGTCAACCTGGGAAAAGTCGTGAGCCTTGGCTTCGATGCAGACTACCATGCCGTCTCCATCTCAGGAAGTGAATCGACAGAAGATGAGTACTGTGGCAGCTACGGTTGTTATACTTTTATAGACAGTAGATCTTACTCTGCTGTAGAAAAAGGTCTGACCGCCCGTTTCTATCTTTTGTTCAGGTTTGATGAGCAGTTTCAAAGAGAAGTTCCGGTCTCTCTTATAGACCAAAGTCTCTAACGGCCCTGTTATATTTCTCTTTTTTCCTGTTGCGATGATATAATCTCTTTACCAATAAAAGGCAGGTGACGCCCATGCAAAAAGAGCTTCTTAAAGACCTTCGTATCCTCTATGTAGAAGATGATACAGAGGTCCGGCGTAATGCGGTAGAGTACCTGACACGTATCGCCAAAGAGGTCTTGGAGGCTGCAGACGGCAAAGAGGCTATCAAGGTCTGGAGCGACGAGCATCCTGACATCATCATCACTGACATCAGCATGCCAAGACTCAATGGTCTGGATATGGCACGTTATATCCGTTCTAAAGACAGAGATGTCCAGATCATCATCGCTACCGCCTATACAGACACAGACTACCTGATGCAGGCTGTAGAGCTTAACCTGGTCAAGTACCTGGTCAAACCGATCACCAAAGAGAAGCTCCTAAGTGCTTTAAGCCGATCCGTTGAGAAGATCGAAGACGAAAAGAGGTTCTCGGTCAGACTCTCCGATGCGTGCAGCTACAACGCCTATACCCAAAAGGTAGAGTGCGGTGAAGAGAGTGTCAGGCTTACCAAGAACGAACTTCTCCTCATGGACCTGCTGGCACACCACTCCGGTCGTGTGCTCAACTACCAGGAGATCGAAGATGCGATCTGGCCTTACGAAGGGATGAGTCAGGACGCCATCCGCTCTCTGGTCAGAGCTCTTCGCAAAAAACTGCCGGACAATGCCATTGAGAACATCTCTGGTGTAGGTTACCGACTCAATATCTACCAGGATTAGTCCTGTTTCACATCATCTTTAGCAGCTATCTGCTAATGTTACATCAATCAACTCAAAAAAGGTCCTCTATGTTTTCAAAAATCTGGATACTCCTGCTTACACTGGCTATCAGCCATACACTCCTCTCTGCTGACCCGATCCTAAACATCGAACAGCCTATCCGTACACTCAAGATCAGCAGTGAACAGATGAAGAACGCTATCAAGAACGCAGCAGAAGAGAAGAGGTGGGTCGTCACAGAGATACGAGAGGGTCAGCTCAGTGCGACCTACCGTGAACGTGACTATATGGCCAAGATCACCATCGACTATACACCGACACTCTACAAGATCACCTATGCCGACTCTGTGCGTATGAGACACAAGGGCAACAGCATTCACCCTACCTACAACAAGCTTATCAAAGAGCTGCAGCTCAATATCATCAAGACCCTCAAAGCCGGTAACTTTGAGAGACATGCAGCTGCTTCTGCAGCTCCTGCAGCCGCTTCTGCACAAAGCTGTGAAGCATCGTTCAAGATCGAAGGTGACCTCTGGAAAGGTCGTACCTTTCATGCTTCACGCAATATCGACCAGATCCTTAAGAACGAAGCGGTCACGCAAGCGGCTGCCATTGTAATGACCGAAGGTTTTGTCATCAACTCCAGCTCTCCAGAGCTTGGACTTATCAGCGCTTCTGAGACCAAGAGTGATGGTACGGTCCTTCCGCTCAACCTGATATTCAGTGAGACAGATAGCGGTGTCCTGGGTAAGTTGACCGTCTCTACCCCCTCAGGGATCAGCAGCAGTGCCGATGGGATGAAGAGCTATATGTGTGGTCTTCTCAACAAGATCCAGCCAACAGGCCATACAAAACAGAAAGCACAACCCAAAAGTGAGAAGAACACGACAAAAGCTGCCGCAGCCACCCCTCAAGATGACATTCGCAGTAAGCTTGAAAAGGTCAAGAAACTGTACGAAGATGGCCTCATCACGAAAGACGAATATGCAGCCAAACGCAAATCTTTAATAGAAGCTTATTAATATTATTGTACAATTTAATACAATAAACATTAAGGAGTTAAAATGAAAAAAATGAAAAACTTAGCGTTGTCTCTTCTCTTGGCAATGCCTGTTGTTTCCAGTGCTTCGGGAATGGGTCTGTATGTCCCGATCGGTATTGCCAACAGTTCATCGGTCAGTGGTGACTACTATACGGCGACTGTCGACAAGGACTATGAACCAGCTATCGGTTTCGGTCTCGCCTTTGACAGTAATATCGGTAAGGACAAACTTGTCAACTACCGCTTAGGCCTTGAATATATGAACGTCAATGTCGATACAGTCAACGGATGGAACAGTAACCAAGAGTATTCACGCTTCAACATCGTCAACACACTGGGCTTTGGTGTTCTCAGGACCAAAGTCGTACGTCTATGGGTCGGTCCGCGTCTGAACATCGCATGGAACGCAAGCACTGACAGTACTTACGGCAGTGATTACAGTGAGATCGCATTTGAACTCGGTATCGCTCCTGCAGTTGGTGTCAATGTCAACCTTGGACGTGTCGTCTCTTTAGGATTTGATGTAGACTACCGTTTTGCAGCACTATATGGAGCCTGGTCTACTACATGGGATGATGACACCTACTCAGGAACCGCTACCGGTCCGACAGCACGTGCATATGTGCTCTTCAGATTTGGTGAGACCTATGACAAACCTGCACCAAAAGCTGCCGACAATGGTGTTGTAGACCAAAGTCTATAGACTTTGACAGATACTCCTCTGAGTATCTGCTTTCACCACCTTGCAGCACCTCTCTCCTTTACCCTTTTTTATTCAGATATATCTTAATTAAAAGTATCTATACTTATATACATCCCACTCTAGATAAAAGGAGTACTATGAGATATTTACAGACCCTTATCATCGCCGCTGCTGTTGCCTTTTTTTCCGCCTGTGGAGGCGCTGCACCTAAAGTCGTCTCAGCTACACCGGTTCACAAACCCGTACCTGCTGCCCAAAGTGCCAAAGAGCTTCACGACAACATCGTCCTGCTGGCCAAGTATAAGAAGTACAAGATCCTGAAAGATGACGGTCAAAACTATGTCCGTATCAAATACGACCGTATGTACACGGACAAACAGACCAAAGAGGTCAAACTGCATTCAAGCATCACCTATGATGTCAAGAACAGTGCCAACGACTACACCTTCTCTTATGTCGACAGTGCCAACCTCGGCTACCATGACGGTAACATCAGCAGTACCTATACCCGTTACATCAATATGTTCGACAGCACGCTCAAACGTATGTACAAAGACCCTCTATACCTTGAACGCATGAAGAACATCGTCGCGGGAAAGAACCCTGATGGTACCGAAAAAGTACCGACGACCAAGTAGCTCTGAGTACATAATGCAACAGTGGCAGTGACACTTCTGCTGCCGCTGCTACTCCATGCCGGTGGCATAGGCTGATCGATTCCCTATCACATCAATAAGAAAGAGCATATCACCTATGAACTGTGATATCGATCATCACAGCTGCCGTCTTGCCGGAGGAGAACGTTATCGAAATCATGACGGTATCACTATAGGTGCGCAGGAGAACTACACGCTCCTGGCCGGCTCGAACAGAGGACTCTACAGCTCTATCTCTTCATAATGTTGGATGACGGCACCACCGACAAAGCTGATACTCTAGTCGCTCTTACACTCTAGAGAGCAGCCTCCTTTCTTAGACGTATGATAAAACATGCACCATCTCCATGCTCCTCTACCGTGATGATGCCGTTAAGGTGCTCTTCTACGATCGTCTTGGCCATGTAAAGTCCCAGTCCGCTGCCTCTCTGCTCTCCTTTTGTCGAGAAATAAGGCTCGAAGATCTTCTCTTTGATATCATCTGCTACACCCCCGCCATTGTCACAGACTGTGATCTCGATATACTCCTTCTCTTCTATGACCGTAAGTATGATCTTTGGCGAGAGGACATGGTTCATGACCACGGCATCTTTGGCATTGGTGATCAGGTTCAAGATCACCTGCAGCAGCTCATTACGGTAGACCTTCAAGCTGGCATCGCTCTGCAGATCTGTCTCTAAAGTGATCTTGTGTGCATCCAGGGACTTCTTGACCAGAGAGACTGTATGCCGCATCACTTCACTGATCTGCTCCTCGCTTCGTGCTTTATCCGGTCTGAAGAAGTTCTTAAAGTCATCGATGGTGTGGGACATATACTCAAGAAGCTTTGTCCCCTCTTTGACCTTCTCTTCGAGATACTCTGGAGTCAGTTCTTTATACTCATAGGCAGCATCGATGTTCATCAGGACATAGGACATCTGGTTAAGCGGCTGCCTCCACTGATGGGCGATCAGACTGATCATATCTCCCATGGCCGCCATCTTGGACTGCTGTATGAGCATCTTCTCTTTCTTACGATGTGCAGCTACCTCTTCACGGACACGTGCCTCCAAAAAGTGATTCAGCTCTCTAAGCTCTGTCTCACGGTGTTCCAACTCCTCTTTATACTCTTCGATGATAACGATGATACGTCTTGAGACGATAAAGCTCAAGAGACCAACCAAAAGTGCTATGGCGGCCGAAGCTTCGATGATAAAACTGACCTCCTGTTCAAACGCTTCATAGCTCTTTGTCTGCTCTGCCTGCAGCACCTCAGTAAAATAACCCTCTTTAAACCCATAGACGATATACCAGTCAAAAGCTTCCACATATCGGACAAAGATATGTGTTTTCTCTTCAGGCAGTTCTCTCCAGCCCTCTCTGTCTTGAATATATGCAGGCATCTTCTCACGTATCATATCTGACATGGTCTTCTGCTGATCATCAGAGAGATAGAGCGTATGCTCTTTCTCAAAGATACCGATAAACCCTGAGCGCTCCTGAGGAGCACTCTCTATCAGCTCAAGCAGCTGCTTTTTTGCTTTCTGTAGAGCCCTCTGTTTATGTATACCTGTACCGAAGAACCAGTTATAGTGCCCAAAGTCTTTGACCTTTATGATCTGTACTCCGGTCTCTTTGCGAAAACGTGTCTCAATGTACCCCTCGCCATACTTTCTTGCGACCTGTATCTCCTCCAGGATGATCGCCCTGCCATCAGCATCTTCCCAATCCGAGATGTTCCTGCCCACCAGGTCCTGGGAACCCGAAAGGATGTTATTACCCTCATAGTCCGTCACAAAGACATAGTTCTTCTCACCATACCATGTCATAGCACTCAGAGCATCGAGTATGTGCTCTTTGACCTCTTTGGCTGAGCGTATTTTATGGTACTTTCTATAGATCATCTCAGCACTGTTCGATGCTATGAAAAGGCGTTCATCAAGCTCCTTCTTGATCTTTTTGTCCAGGCTCTTTGTGATAAAGTCGGCCAGTGTCACGATATCGTTCACATAGACCTCTCCCTTACGCTTCTCACCTGCGATATACTCTGACATATACCGGGCATTGTTCTGCTGAAAGTAAGTGTTCATCTTTTCGATGTAAAAAGAGGTGATGACCACGGTCAAGATGGCCAGCGTGACCAGTGGCATGATGATGATCAGGCGCAGAATCCAGCGCTCACCCAGGGCTTTAATCCTCATCACTGTCACTTAAGAGCTTAATACTCTTCTTAGGTTTGAGTCCAAGCTCTTTCATCATCTCGACACGACGCAGCAGGTTGCCGCGTCCGGTACTGAGCTTGTTGAGCGCCTTGTCATAGCTCACCTGGGTCTTGGTGATCTGCTCACCGATCTTGGTCAGGTCCTCTACGAAAGCTGCGAACTTGTCATAGAGGGCTTCTGCCTGCTTGGCGATCTCCTGTGCGTTCTGCTCCTGGCGCTCAGTGCGCCAGATATGTTCTATCGTGCGCAGTGTCACCAGCAGTGTCGAAGGACTTACGATCATGATGTTCTTCTCATAGGCACGGCTGAAGAAACTGCCATCTTGCTCCAAGGCCAGCAAGAAAGCTCCCTCTATCGGCATGAAGAGCAAGATAAAGTCCAAGGTATGGATCCCCTCGAGCCGCTCGTAGCGCTTCTCGCTCAAGCTTTTGATATGGGTGTTGATAGAGTTGAGATGCTCCTTGAGCGCGGCCTCTTTCTCTGCTGGCTCCTCTGCACTCATAAAACGTTCATAGGCGACCAGTGAGACCTTGGAGTCGATGACGATCTCTTTTTGCTGTGGCAGATGGATGATGACATCGGGACGGAGGGTCTCACCCTCTTCGTTCTTGAAACTTCCCTGGGTCTCATACTCCATCCCTTCACGCAGTCCCGACTCTTCAAGAATCCGCTCCAGGACGATCTCACCCCAGTTACCCTGTGTCTTGTTCTCTCCCTTAAGGGCATTTGTAAGATTTCTGGCATCCTGTGTGATCTGTTCATTGAGCTCACGCAGCCTTGAGAGCTCTTTATGCAGGACCGCACGCTCACTGTTCTCTTTTAAGAAGCGCTCCTCTGTCTGCTTGGAGAAGCTGCTGATCTGTTCACGAAACGGCTTTAACAAAAGCTGCAGACGCTCTTGAGAGCTCTCCTCAAAACGCTTGGCCTTGGACTCAAAGATCTCATTGGCCAGCTGGTTGAACTGCTGTTTGAGCGTCTCTCTCGCCTCGTCCAGGAGCTTGATCTTTTCGTCATGTGCAGAGAGCGCATCGTCAAAGCGTGTCTTTAGCACGGCATAGTCCCGCTCCAGACCGTTTTTCTCTTCGTTAAGCAGGTTATAGTCACGCTCAAGCTCCTTATACTCCTGCAGACTCTCATTAAGACTCTCTTCGATGATCAAAAGCTTTTTATCACGCTCCAACAAGGCATTCTCAAAGGTATTGGCCTTGATGTAGTAACGGATATAGAGTCCGAGGAAGAGCAGAGAGAAAAAAGCAAAAACAGCTATGAGTATATACAGGTAGTCTACAGGCATCGAAAAGTCCTTTTCATATTGGTATATTATAGCAGTCAATTAAAACAAACTGAATAAATATGGCATACTCTGGTACTATTGTTTTTATTTCGCTATAATTGCGCCACTTAAACTTTTGAGCCATTAAAAGTATGAGGCTACAGCCTGACAAGAGCATCCGGAGAACCGGACGACAAGCCTCTAGAGAGCCCGGGTGGGCCAACTCCTAAAAGTTTAAAAATTTACTGAACATCTTTTAAACTATTTTTCTACGACCACAATCCAAGAATGATATTTCAATCACTATAGTTTGCCAAGCGTATCGCTAAACACCTATACCTACAGGTATGGTGCTTAGCGATACACTTAGATGTTCTACTACAAAGAGATACAATGAGTACAGAAAACAGAGAACAGACAGAGAACACAGAAAAGACCATCGCAGAAGCACTTCCGGTCGAAGAGACCTTCGAGCAGTTCGGTCTTAAAAAAGATATCATGCGCGCTATCAGCTATGCAGGATTCAAAGTACCTAGCCCGATCCAGCTTCAGGCCATCCCTTTGGTCATGCAAGGTCGCGATATCGTCGCACAGGCACAGACAGGTACGGGTAAGACAGCAGCATTTGGCCTTCCTACACTGAACAAGATCGATCCCAACGGAGGCGTACAAGCCCTTATCATCACACCGACACGTGAACTTGCCAACCAGGTAAGTGACGAGCTTTACAAGTACGGTAAACAAGCCGGTCTTCGTACTGTCACTGTCTACGGTGGTAGCTCTTACGGTCGTCAGATCGGCCTTATCGAGCGCGGCGCACAGGTCGTCATCGCAACACCGGGCCGTCTAAAGGACATCCTGGCACGTGACATGCTCAAAGACTTCGCACCTCAGACCGTCATCCTTGATGAGGCTGACGAGATGCTTGACATGGGGTTCCTGGACGATATCAATGAGATCTTCTCATATCTTCCCTCTGACCGCCAGACCCTCCTCTTCTCAGCGACGATGCCACCTCCGATCAAGAAGCTTGCAGAGCGTATCCTGGTGGAGCCTGCTTTCATCACCATCACCCGTGACGAGACGACCAATGTCGATATCGAGCAGAAATACTACGTCATCGACGAGAATGAACGCGATGATGCCATCATCCGTCTTCTGGACTCAGAAGAGACGACCAAATGTGTCGTCTTCTGTCGTACCAAAAAAGAGGTCGATCGTGTCGCCGAGGTACTCTCCAGTGTCGGTTACAATGCCAAAGGTCTTC
>Ga0256843_1001818_pt1 | contig 16268 bp, 13 predicted proteins | sample AlvinellametaG_FD_191572 | JGI IMG/M metagenome (GOLD analysis project Ga0256843, IMG submission 191572) | Pompeii worm associated microbial communities from hydrothermal vent at the East Pacific Rise, Pacific Ocean - Alvinella | ecosystem: Host-associated > Annelida > Integument > Unclassified ... | reverse complement strand
GAAGTGCTTCAGAAGGTTTTCATCCTCCGTTCCATGCTGCACAAGCAGGAGGACGAGGTCGAAGCCCTGCGCTTCCTCTACACCAAAATGCAGAAGACCAAGTCCAACGAAGAGTTCCTGGCGATGATGAACGAAGGATGATCCTTCGGGACATTCGCGATTCGTCATTCGGATGCGGCCTCCGGCCGCGTGAACCGCTCCCTTTTCCCTTTCAGGCGGGACTAATCCCCGGATAACCGTTCCTGTGCTAAACTCGATTTCACAATCACTCCGTGACAAAGCAGCTCTGACATGAAGAAAACATCCTCCGTCCTCCATCCTCCATCCTCCATCTCACCCGGCAGGGTCGGTGTTTTCGACAGCGGGATCGGCGGATTGACGGTCGTCGGATCGCTGCTCGAACACCGGCTGTTCGACGAGATCGTCTACTACGGCGACACGGCACGGGTCCCCTACGGGGTCAAGGACCGCAACACCATCGTCCGGTACGCCCTCGAAGCGGTCGAGTTCTTCCGCAACTTCGACATCGACCTGCTGATCGTCGCGTGCAACACCGTCAGCGCCTACGCCCTCGACGAGATGCGTGCGCAGGCGCCCTTCGACATCGTCGGCGTCGTCGAACCGGGGATCCTCGCCGTCGAAAACCGCCTCGGGAACAAGGACGCCTCCGTGCTGATACTCGGTACGAAAGCCACCGTCGGCTCCGGCGCCTACCAGTCGCTGCTCGAAGCGCGCGGCTATGCCGATATCGACGCCGTCGCCACCGGGCTGTTCGTGCCGCTGGTCGAAGAGGGGCTTTTCGACGGCGAGGTGCTCGAGAGCACGATGCGCCACTATTTCGGAGACAGACCCGCCCCCGACGCGGTCATCCTCGGCTGCACCCACTTCCCGCTGATCGCCGACGCCATCGGCCGCTGGTTCGGCGGCAAAAGCGCCCTCATCCACTCCGGCGAAGCGATCGTCGAGTACCTCGAGCATCATTACCGTTTCGAAAAAAACGGCGCCGATACGCACCTGAAGTTCTTCGCCTCGGAAAACCCCGAAGGACTGCGGGAAGTTGCGCAGCGCTGGCTGAAACTGTAAACGACATTCGCGATTCGTCATTCGACATTGGGGACGTGAATCCGTTCCCGAATATTCCGAATCGCGAATGTCCAGTGTCGAATGTCGAACCGGTTATCGCGATAACCGGTTTCTAACCCCGTCTGTGCTACACTCAAGAACCAATTCTTCCGTTTCCCAAGGAATCACCGTGAACAGCCACTCCGAAGTCCTCGCCCTCAAATACCGTCCCCGGCGGTTCGATGACCTGATCGGTCAGGAAACGATCGCGCAGACGCTTTCGCTCGCGCTCGACAGCAACCGGCTGTCGCACGCCTACCTCTTCTCCGGACTGCGCGGTTCCGGCAAGACCTCGACGGCACGGATCTTCGCCAAGGCGCTGATGTGCGAAAACGGGCCGACATCCCATCCCTGCGAGACCTGCGAACACTGCGTCATGGCCAACGAGGGGCGCCACATGGACATCATCGAGATGGACGCCGCCTCCAGCCGAAAGATCGACGACATCCGCGACCTCATCGAGCATACCAAGTACCAGCCGACCTCGGCGAAGTTCAAGATCTTCATCATCGACGAAGTGCACATGCTGACCAAGGAGGCGTTCAACGCCCTGCTCAAGACCCTGGAAGAACCGCCGCCGTTCGTCAAATTCATCCTCGCCACCACCGACCCGCTGAAACTGCCGGCGACCATCCTCAGCCGCACCCAGCATTTCCGCTTCAAGAAGATCTCGACGCAGAACGTCACCGCCCACCTGAGCCATATCCTCAACCTCGAGAACATCACCTACGAAAGCGAAGCGCTGGAGATCCTCGCCCGCAGCGGTTCGGGAAGCCTGCGCGACACCCTGACGCTGCTCGATCAGGCGATCATCTACTCCAAGGGCCACGTCGACGTCACCACCGTCACCGAAATGCTGGGCCTGATCGATCCGCAGTTTTTCGAAGACCTCTTCGCCGTCATTTTCGCCAAAGAGACACCCGCCATCGTCGAAGCGCTGAAAACCCTCGAAGCCTACGAGGCGGAAATGGTCGTCGACGAACTCACCTCCTGGCTCAAGGAACGCCTCTACAGCGGCGACGGCCGCTTCTCGACCCTGCTGCTGGAGCGATTTTTCCGGATTCTCAGCGAAGCGAAATCTCTTTTCGCCCTGGGCGCCGAGGGCAGTTTCGTCCTCGGACTCGTCTTTTTCAAAATGGTCGAGGCCCTCAAGGTCAAGGAGATCGACCAGATGATCGAGTCGCTCGAAGCGCAGGTCGCCCGCCCCGACACCGTCGCCTATGCACCGGCGCAAAAGCCGCAGACGCCTCCGGCGGCAAAAAAGCCGCAACCGCCCGAACCGGCTCCGGCCGTGCCGCAGGAACGCAGCGAAGAAGTAACGCCGCAGGCAACGCAACCGGCCGAAGCACCCGCCGTCACGGCCGTTCCCGAAACTCCGGCCGCGCCTTCCCCGGAACCGGCGGTGCCGGAAATTCCCGAACGTGCCGTGCCGCAGACCGATCCCGGCCGGGAAAAGTTTGCGGCGCTCTGCGCGATGATCGAAGACCGCAACGCCGAACTGGGAGAGTGTTTCAAAAAACAGATCACGTTCGTCTCCTATGCCGACAATGTTCTGACCTGGGAAAGCTGTGTCGACGAAGCATGCCGGAAAAAACTCGCACACGCCTACAATACCGTGATCAGACAGTTTGTCCGGGAGATATACGGTTTCGAAACGGCGATCAAACACCTGCCGTGTTCCAGGCCGAAAGAGCCGGAAACCGCGTCAGCCGTTACGGAGGCGCCGCCGGCTCCCCGAGAGCCTTTCGAAGAAGAACGCCCCGCATATATGGAGTCCTATGAGACCCCGCCGCCGATGCCCGAACCCGAGCCTCCCCAGAGCGCTTCGATGACCGAGGAAGCCGAAACGGGCGGCGGCAGCTGCGTCGCCGACTGCACGGGCACGGACGCGGGTTTGCGGGAAGTCGACGGCAACGCCATCCTCGAAGAACCGCTGATCAAAAAAGCGACCGAGCTGTTCGAAGCGACGAAGATCACCATCCAGAACAAGGTCTGAAAAGCCGATGGGGAAACCGTTTTACGCCATTGCGGTTTTCTTCGTTTTTCTCCTGACGTTCCGGGCGGAAGGCGCTCTTTTGCAAAAAGAAGGCATTCTCGTCACCGACCGGAACCTGACTGCCGCGGAAGCCGCGGCCTCCGGCATGTTTCAACCCTTCGACAGCGAACAGATCAATCTCGGTTTTTCGAAAAAACACCTCTGGGTCAGGCTGACGCTGACAAATCCGGGAGACACCCCCGAAGAAACCATGCTCGTCCTGGACAACCCCCTGCTCGAAACCGTCGATCTCTATCCGCATCGGCATCCGCCCGCCCGACACGCCGGCATGCTGCACATCCTTCCGCGACAGAGCCATATCCTGCCGGCGTTTTCCCTGACGCTGCCGCCGCACGCCTCCCTGCCGGTTCTGCTGCATATCCGCAACACCACGACGGCGCTTCAGTTCGGCATCCGGTCGGAAAATCCGGAACGGTTCTACCGCGACGACCGGACGATGCAGAACACGATCCTGCTGCTCGGAGGCATGCTGCTGTCATTGGCGCTGCTGAGTGTGATGATGTACTTCTACAGCCGGGACCGGAGTTACCTGCTCTACCTTTTCTATCTGGGCGCTCTCATATTCCAGCAGCTGACCTACACGGGCTTCCTGCCGCTCTACGCCCCGGCGTGGTTCACCCGCATCGACAATCTGATCGTCGTGCCGAAAGTCGCCCTGATGATCATCGCCGCCGCACTTTATGCCCGCGCCTTCCTGCGGACGGAGCAGTGGCCGGAAATCGACCGGATCTACCGCTTTTTCGTTTTTTTCACGCTCGTACAGATTCCTTTTGCGGGAACGCCGTGGTTCTATTTTCCGGAAGCCACCGTCCTGACAGGGTTTCTTTTCATTCTGTTCAATACCGCCGCCGGAATCATCATCTACCGCCGGGGGCACCGGGAAGCACGCTTTTTCATCGCCGCATGGCTGATGCTCGTCGTCAGTTACCTGCTGATGATCGCCGACGCCCTCGGACTGATCAGCGTCATGCACCTCTTCCGGGAACTGATCATGGCCGTCACCGTCGTCGAGGCGCTGCTGCTGATGCTCGCCTTCGTCGACCGCTACCAGGTCTATCAGGGGCAGAAACTCTCCCTCGAACAGCGCTACAACCGGCTGCTTTCCGAACAGAAAGCCAAAACGGAAGCCGAAGTCGTCCGCCGCACGGCCGAACTCGACCGTTCCATCCGGGAAAAAGAGACCCTTTTCATGGAACTGCATCATCGGGTAAGAAACAATCTGCAACTGATGCTTTCCATCATCCGTCTCCAGCACCGCCGCGCCGATTCGGAAGAGACGAAAGAGGCTCTTGCCGCCCTCGACGGACGCATCGAAACCATCGCACGCACACACGAATCGCTCTACCGGCATCACGATACCGCCCTCGTCGACATGCAGGAGTATCTCTCCCGGCTCAACACCTCGATCATCGACGGACTGTCGCAGGAACGGATCCGCTTCGAATGCCGCTGCCCGCTCAGCCTCCCGCCGCGCGAAGCCGTCTATCTCGGCCTGATCGTCAACGAACTGATCATCAACACGCTCAAACACGCCTCCCCGGGGAACGACGATGCCTTCAGCGTCGAAATGTCCGAAAGCGACGGAGAGTACCGGCTCGACGTCGGCGCTCCCGGCCTGCGGGCCGCATCGAAAACCCGCAACAAAGGGCTGGGACTCGTCATCGTCGAAACGCTCGCAACCGATCAGCTCGGCGGAACACTCGACTACACCCGGGACCATCTGCGCATAAGGTTCCGCCTGTGAAAAGCATTCTCATCGTCGAAGACGAAAGCCTCGTCGCCCTTGAACTTTCCGAAACCGTCAGCGGTTTCGGCCATAACGTGATCGGCATCTGCTCCGGCGCCGCCGAAGCCGTCCGCCTTGCCGACACCCTCCGCCCCGACGTCATTCTGATGGACATCCGCCTCAAAGGAGAAAACAACGGCATCGAAGCGGCAAAAGAGATTCTCGCGCTGTACCGTCCTTTTGTCGTCTTCCTCACGGCCTATTCCGACCGATCCCATATCGAAGCGGCGATGCAGCTTCAGCCGCAGGGCTATCTGATCAAACCCGTCAAACCGCAGGAGCTGTACGCCCTGCTGGTTCTGGCCGAAAAACAGTCGGCCCGTACGGTCAGAGGCGACGTCGTTCTGGACGAAACGTTCAGCCTGGATACGGCAACCGTCCAGCTGATCAGAAACGGCCGTTTCGTCAGCCTGACCAGAAAAGAGAGACAACTGCTCATGCTCCTGATCGAGCATCGAAACGGCATCGTTTCAACCTACGAAATCGAAAACAGAATCTGGCCGGAAAAAGCACCGAACGAAAACACGCGCCGTTCTCTGATCCGGCGGCTGCGCGCCAAGCTCGACAACCGTTTCATCGATACGATCCCCGGGGAAGGCTACCGTATCACTTTTTGATTTTTTTGCAATTATTTTGCAACGATGTTGCTCTACACTTAGGTATCATGAAAACAAAGGAGACTATTGAAATGAAAAAAGCAGCTTTTTCTCTCGCAGCGGCAGCGACCCTGCTTCTCATCGGATGCGGCGGAGGCGGCGGAGGCGGCGGCACCCCGGCCAACGTCACACTGCAGGGCCACCTGCTGGATGCGGCGGTCGAAGGGGTGTTCTACAGCTGCGGCGGACCGAACTACCGCGGATTTACCGACAAGGAGGGAACTTTCACCTGCGAGGCGAACGCCACCGGAATCCAGTTCTATCTCGGCAAACTCTCACTGGGCTCGGTCACGCTTCCGACGCCTGACGGCAATGTCTATCCCCAGGATCTCGTCGGCGTCGACCGCAGCAATTTCACCGATCCCAAAGTGATCGCCATGGCACAGTTCTTTCAGTCGCTCGATAACGACGGCAACCCGGACAACGGCATCCGCATCTCCGAACAGATCCGCGACCGGTTCACCACCGGCATGCGTTTCGAAACCGCGGGACTCGACGAACTGATCTCCACCGCCGGCGTCACGGAAGTGTCGGCGGCCACCGCCGTCGACCATCTCCGCCAGACCATGCTCGGCACGTCTTCCTCCTCCGTCAGCAGCAGCGCATCCTCTTCTTCGGGCGGCGGCGGAAATGCGACCATGAAAGCGGAAAACCTGCCGGGCAACACCGTCTTCATCAAACAGAAGATCGATACGACCGACGACGACGAATGGATCTACATCTTCACCTCCTCCTCGAAAGTGACGGTCGTCGTCAAAAAAGACGGCGGCGGACAGGACGTCTACCGGGATGCGGACTACGTCATCAAGAACTGGATGGGCATCGGTCCGGTCATCGAAATCAAGAAAAAAATCGACGAATCGCACGGCATCAGTTTCACGGTCTACCTGAACGACGACCATACCGTCAAAAAAGATCAGGGATTCGGCTCTGCGGAACTGCTGAAAATCGTTCCCAACGACCAGAACGGTATCGACTTCAACGAAGGCACGATCGTTCCGGGAGCGCCGGTCTTTACCGAAGCCTCGCAGCTCAAAGGCTACACGATCGAATCCAGCATCAGCAACGAAGGTGTGACTTCCCAGCAGCTGACCATCGCTTTCAATTGCGACGGATCGTTCGAGTACAAGATCATCACGAAGTTCGCCGGCGGCGAAAGCATCGACGACTACGTGGACAACAACATCGTCGTCGAGACCGATCTCTCCCACAAAATCCACTGGTCATACGAGGACGGAAGCGATCTCATCTACATGACCACGGACAACCAGCTGATCGAAGGAAAATGCTGGTACGCCACCAAAGCCGACGGCAGCTGCACAGGCGACTTCAGAATCAAAAAGATCACGCACAAAGAGTGCAACTGACGAACGCGGCGGCACCCGCCGCCGCAGCGACTTCCCCGCGACAGACATTTTCCACTGTAAAACCGGCCTGCGCAAGGCCTGATTGTTAGGAATCCGCACGGTATAATTTTCCATAAGACACTTCAATAAAGGATGATTGTATGAAAAAAACGGCGTTGGCAATCACACTGACGGCCGTCGTTCTGCTGAACGGCTGCGGCGAAAACGGCAGTACGGCCCCGACGGAGGAAGACACGCTCAGCGGGCTCCGCTCCTCCCCGGGCCTCGAATCCACTTCCCCCATCACCGACGCTTCCCAGCTCAGAGGTTACCTGATCGTATCCGAAGAAAAGGACTACGGTGCAGGCAAAGTATGGAGGGAAATGTATTTCGATTGCGACGGTTCGTTCGTCGATACCACCTATATAACTTCATCTGCAGCAACAATAAAGGATACCTCTTACGGTTCCGATATCGAAGTCAGAACGGACGGCGAGCATACCGTCTCGTGGAGCGGCGACGACGATGCCGACTCGATCGCCATGACAACGGACAACCGGATCGTCGTGGGTAACTGCTGGCACAGCGCCTCCAGCGGCGACTGTCCCGCCGACTCCAGGATCGGGAAGATCTTTCACGGCGACTGCCGTTAGCCCGAAACAACGTTCCGACAGCCCCGACACGCTAAAATAGCACGATGAAACCGATCGTGCTCACCACCTTCAATTCCCGATACAGCCATGCCTCGCTGGGGCTGAGATACCTGCTCGCCAATCTGCGTGAACTGCGCGATCAGGCGCGGATCATGGAGTTCGTCATCGGGCAGAACGTCCAGCAGATCGCCGAGCGCATTCTCGACGCGGCCCCGAAAATCGTCGGGATCGGCACCTACATCTGGAACGCCCGGGACGTCGAGGAGCTGATCGCGATCATCAAGAAGGTCTCGCCCGAAACGGTGATCGTCCTCGGCGGCCCCGAGGCGGCCCACCGCCCGCACCGCGTCGACCTCTCCGCAGCGGACTACATCGTCAGCGGCGACGGCGAGGCCGCCTTTTACGAACTGTGCCGGCGGCTGCTCGCGGGCGAACGGCCGCCGGAGCGCTTCATCTGCGCGCCGCAGGTGGACGTGACGACGCTCGCGCTGCCTTATGACTTCTACAGCGACGAGGACATCGCCCACCGCTACGTCTACGTCGAAACCTCGCGCGGCTGCCCCTTCCTGTGCGAATTCTGCCTCTCCGCCGCCGACGAGCGGATGCGCTATTTCGACCTGGACACGATGCTCGACGCCTTCGAAACCCTCTGGGAACGCGGCGTGCGCAGCTTCAAGTTCATCGACCGCACCTTCAACCTCAAGCTCTCCTACGCCACGAGGATCCTCGACTTCTTTCTGGAGAAGAACGAGCCGCTCTTTCTGCACTTCGAAGTGATCCCGGACCATTTTCCCGACGCCCTGCGCGAACGCATCGCCCGTTTCGGCCCCGCACAGCTTCAGCTGGAGATCGGCATCCAGACCCTCGACCCGCAGATCGCCGAAAACATCCGCCGGCCGCTGCACCTGAAAAAGATCGAGCAGAACCTGCGTTTTCTGGACGAACACACCCGCGCCCACCTGCATCTGGACCTCATCGTCGGCCTCCCCGGCGAAAGCCTCGAAGGATTCGCCCGCAACCTCGACACGCTCGCCTCGTGGAGCCGGGGCGAGATCCAGATCGGCATCCTGAAAAAGCTTTCGGGCACGACGATCGCGCGCCACGACGATCCTTTCGGCATGGTCTACAGCGATATCCCGCCCTACGACGTGCTCAAAACCTCGGCGGTCTCCTTTAAGGAAATCCAGCGGATGAAACGTTTCGCCCGCTACTGGGACATCCTGTACAACAGCGGCAATTTTAACAAAAGCGTAAGGCTCCTGTGGAAAAACGGGAAGGTGTTCGACGGCTTTTCCGCCTTCAGCGAATGGCTCTACGGCGAAACCGCCGCCACCTGGAAGATCTCGCAGGAGCGCATGGCGAAACTGCTGTTCGCGTACCTGACGGAACACAAAGGGGTCCCTCCGCAGCTTGCGGGAGAAACGATGGCGGAAGATCTGGGGAAAAAAGGCGAAAAACTGCCGTCCTTTCTGCGCGAATTTTCACCGCAGCTGCGGACACAGGCTCCCGTCCCCGCCGCGACAAAGCGACAGGCACGGCGTCGGGAAAACTTCTGACGCGGCCGGTTTATCCCGCGCAGGGCGTCCCGTCTTCGTTCCAGCACGAGTAGGAGACCTGCTCTTCCTGCCAGACACCGTTGACCAGAACCGCATTCGAAACCGAAACGCTTTTGCGGTTGCCGTTGAGCCACCACTCTTCGAATTTTATGTTGACATGCTCCCATTCCCCGTCAGAGGCATCCTGTTTGGAAACATAGAATCCTTCCTTCACTTTCATCCCGTTTTTCTGTTTGAGAAGATAGTGATGCAACACCGGCTGATAGAAACTGTCTCCCGCATCCCGTTTCGCTTCGTACTCCCGCAGAGAGTATCCGCCTGCTGTTTCGCAACTTTCCACGGGACCGGACTCGCTTTCCTTGACACAGGCATCGAAAACCTCTTCCCTGCCCGTGACAGACTGCCATTCTCCGTCCGGCTTTTTCATCACGATGTAGATTTTTCTGTTCTGCAAACTCCCGTCGCTGCTTTTTCCTTCGTAGCGCACAAGAACCCTGTTCCAGCGTCCCGAATCCGACCGGATATAACCGTAGAGCCATTCTCCGCTATAGAACCTGTCCCGCTCCACGGACCGGACCGTCGCCCCCTTGCTGAAACCGGTGACGTCCTGCCGGAATCCGTATCCGAGTTCCGGCAGGGCAAGACAGTATTCCTCTTTTCTGATTGCGGTTTTGGACGTATCGCCGTACTCTGTGTATTTCAGTACATATTTCCATCCGTTCTGCTCGCAATAGTCTATCTCGATCGTCGAAAAGGAACGGGTTTTTCTCTCCATGCCTTCCGGACAGCTGTCCGACCAGTCGTCGAACGTCCAGCGCGGCTGCCCTGCGGAAGCGTTTTGTTCACTTCCGCCCGAAGTACCGTCACAATATCCGCTCCCGTCGTCACGGAACTTCAGCGTTTCACCGTTCCCGCACACCGGACAGCCGTATCCGTCGTCCCGGCAGGTCTTCGCGACGCAGCTCATTCCGTCGACTTTCTCGTCCGCGGTACAGACCGTGTAAGCCGCACTTACCGAAGCGGAACGGACTTTGTGTCCGTTGAACTCCATCTCGCTGTACGCCGTCACCGTCGCACTGTGTTCGAGCGTGAACGGGCCGCTGTATCTGCGGACGGCCCCCTGGTCGATTTTATAGTAGATATCGTACCCCTGCGGCTGCGTCAGCGTCACCGTCAGTGTCCCGACGACCGACTGCGGATTGGGAGAGATCACGGGAGGAACGATGCCGACCGTTTCGAACGTTTTCTGTGCCGAGACGGACGATCCCCACGCCCAGACCGAAGAAGAAACGTCCTTGTTGAGCAGCAAAGCCCTGACTTTGACGACCTTGTTTCCTTCTATCGCAATCGGAGGCTTGCCCCTGCGCCAGACCTTCGCATGTTTTTCGATCTCTTTGACCGGGACGTCCTCCGTCGCCGCATCCGAGTCCCCGATATTGTAATAGAAATAAAGCTTGTCCGCGATTTTGCTGTCGTCACTGTCGAAGGAAACATATTTCCGTTCCGGATTGTCCGGATCGTCGCTCACCGTCATCTTCGGAAGGCTGAGAAGCTGCACTTTCCATTCCAGCAGCGTGTAGGGGTCCGTTTTGGTGATCTCCGTATATTCGTCCGCCTTATAGAGAATTCTGTCTCCCACTTCCAGCTGCCATTTTCCCCGGATCAGACCGGAAACCGTGGCGGTCAGACTGGCGCCGGTTTTGAAATAGTCACTCGTCCGCGTTCCGTTCTCGACGACGAATCCGCTCTCGATACTTCCCTTCATCACGTTGTCGAGCATGATACCGCTCTGGATCGCAGCAAAAGAGACCGGAACGTCGATGGCCACGAACGTCACGGCCGGAGCGAACGTGAGGTTGGGGAAAAGATAACACTTCCCTTCCGCTTCCAGTTTCACCTCCACCGAATCCTTCGTCGTATTCTTACCGTCGTCTTTGGCGGTCGAAGTAAATCCGGACGTTCCGCCGACACTGTCGTACGTCACCCGGATCTCGCCGTGACGCTCGAATTCGTTTTTGTACGAGGCCGTCCCGCTCAGCCTGCCTTCGAAACCGATCGTCACCGAAGGAGAAACGATGATCCAGCTCTGGACGAACTCACTCACCGGGTTGGGGATAAACACCTTGAAATCCGTCAGCAGTTTGAGTTCCCTGTCCCACTTGAGAGGATTTTCGGCAAGAAACGACGAATCCCCAACGACCTTCAGACTGACCTCGCTTTTGAAATAGGCACTCTGAACCAGCAAAAACCGGAAAACGCTGTCGCTCGCGACATTGTAGTCGTAAAAAGCGTTCAGGTACGTTCCCAACCCGATCTCGATGAAACTGCCGGTCGTATCGATCCTGACATAGGATTCGCCGTACTCTTTGCCGATGTCCCGGTGCGCTTTCCGCTTCAGTTCGGAAACGAACGAACACGACGCATCCGAAAAAGAGCAGTCGACACTGCGGGGAGAGACCGGAATCCGGTATCCTTCCGGTATGTCGATTCTCAATGCGAGATCGTCAAGCGTTTCCGTCCCTCTGACATGCGGTCCGCCCGCCCGCTCCACGAGACTGATTTTCAGGGGCCGTGCATTGACATCGTCATAAACTCCCTTCAGCTCTCCGCTTTTCAATGCCCGCTGCACGGACCTTTTCACGGCCGCTTTGACCCCGTCGTTGCGGAATTCGAGTTCGAAGCGGCGATACACGTCCGTCACGTAGGCGGCGTTTTTCACGGTCACCTTTTTTTCGTTCCCCTCGTCCCGCACCGTGACGATCATTCCCCTGAACACGTTGTCGACGAACAGCGGTTTCCCCGCATCGGCCTGCGATACGGCACTGCCCTCGACCGTCAGCACCTTCCCGTCCTGCGAAGTCCCGTGCACCCGACTTTTGCCGATCAGTACGCTCTCTTCTTTCGGCGTCAGCTCCGCTTTGCCTTCGTGCGCCGTCGTTTCGATCGTTTCCTTCGGCGGACTGGCGATCAACGCCTTTTCATCGACCTCGGGAAACAGCGATGCCATGTCGACCGCCGAAAATTCCCCGCTCTGCGGCGTCGACGAACCGCCTCCTTCCCCGCATCCGCTTCCCAGCAGCAACAGCATCCCCGTTATCATTACACCATGCAGAACAGACCGTTTCATCCTCAAAGCCCTCCCATGCTTTCAGTCTACTCTTTCGTATATTAATTATTGTTGAAAACGGATTTTTTTTGCCAAAAGCGGACAGGAAAGAAAATACAGGGCATCTCCAAACCCCTGTACGGAAAAAACAGACGGCGGAGCTACAGGATGATTTCGACCGTTCTCCCTTTTTTGTAGCGTTTGACGTACTCGACGATCATGCCGTGGAATTTCGCGTAGATCCGCGGCAGTTCGGATCCGGGGAAACGGCTTTCGATCCCTTCGACGCACCACGACTGCAGGGCGTCGTAACTGTCGAATTCGTAACCGAAAGCCGCCAGCAGCCGCGCGGTATAGGCGTCGACGACCATCGCGGGGCGTTCGCAGGCGTAGCAGAGAACGGAGTCGGCGGTTTCGGGGCCGACCCCTTTTTGTGCCAGCAGCCACTCCCGGTCCGTCTCCGCTTTGAACGGTTCGAAACCGCCGTAGGTTTCGGCCAGGTTCGCGCACAGGGTTTTCAGCACCCGGGACTTGTTCCGGAACAGGCCGCTGGGACGGATCAGCTCCATCAGGGTTCCCGGGTCGCATCCGGCGATCTCCGAAGGTCCCGTCATTCCGGCCTCGCGCAGGTTCCGCAGGGAGTGTTCCACCCTCGTCCACTGACTGTTCTGCGTCAGCACCGCGCCGACGACGACCTCGAAGGTGCCGTAGGCGGGCCACCACATCGGCGGCTTGCTCTCCAGCAGATTCAGCGCCTCCAGCGCCCGGTAGAGTTCGAAGCTGTCGTTCACGCCTCGATCCATCCTTCGCCGACCCATTCGCGGCCGTCGTCGAAGACACGGACCTTTTTCGCCGACACGCAGCGTCCGTCGCCCCCGAGTTCGAAAATGACCAGTTGCAGGACTTTTTTGCACTTTTTTGGCACGTCGAAATGCCCCGGCATCCCGGTGAGAAAACGCTGGAGCGGGATCTTCGCGTCCATCCCGATGACGTTGTCGCGGCAGCCCGAAAGCCCGATGTCGCCGATGTAGCCCGTCCCGCCGTCGACCTGAAGGTCGTCCGTGGCCACGTGCGTGTGTGTCCCGACGATCGCGCCGACCTCCCCGCGCAGCATCATCAGCATCGCCCGTTTCTCGCTCGACGCCTCGGCATGAAAATCGATCACGATGCGGTGCACCCCCTGCGCCTTGAGGTCTTCGACCGCCTTGAGCGCGCAGGTGAAGGGGTTGTCCACCATCGGCATCCCGTAATGGCCCATGACGTTGACCACGCCCAGCTCCCCCGCGGAAGTTTCGTAGACGCCGACCCCGCTGCCGGGCATCGCCTCGGGGTAGTTGTGCGGCCGCAGCAGCGGCAGGGAATCGAGCAGCGGCACGATCTCCTTTTTGTCGAAACTGTGGTTGCCGCCGGTCATCATGTCGATCCCGGAACCGAACAGCTCCTCGGCGTTCTTGGGTGTGAGCCCGAACCCGTGGCTGGCGTTCTCGTAGTTGGCGGTCACGAAATCGATGCCGTGTTCCTTTTTCAGGCGCGGCAGATGCTCCCTGACCATCACCCGCCCGGGGCGCCCGACGATATCGCCGATCATCGCTATTTTCACTCTGACTCCTTCATGATGGAACGAAATGTATCTATGCCGTAAACCGGAAGCCGGGGAAAATCGACCGATGCGAGCCTCCCGTATCCCCGATCTTCCGTGACGATGCAGCAGGCGCCGCAACTGACCGCCGTATCGACGAATTTATTGTCGTCCCGATCTTCGAGCAGATCCCAGAAATAATAGATTTCGGTTTTACGGACATTGGGGAGCAGCATCAGAACGCGCATCAGATTCCTGGCGACTTCCGTCGAAAAACGGAGCGCGATCACTTCTTCATATTCGGTCAGGATATCATTGGAAACGCACAGTTCGTAACGTCCTGCCGTCAAATCGCGAAAAATCCAGTGATACCGCGAATGCGACGAAAGCGAAACCAGAAGGACGTTTGTATCAAGAACGATTCGGTTTTTCTTCAAGCCATTGATCCATCACGGCTTCACTGTAGCCTCTCTCTTCAAAAATACGGTCTGCCGCCTCAATCGTTTTTTTGGCAAAATGCTCGGCCAGGACCCGTTCCACTTCCTCAAGTTCTTTCTCGTCCAGCTGTGTCGAATAGATTTTCAGCAATTCAAGCTGCAGATTGCTGAATCCGCTTTGTGCGACCATCGCGTTTCCTTTATTGTTGGAAACATTATAACAAATCCGTCACCGTTCCATCGGCAAACACGGTAAAATTCCCTTTTCAATCTCCCGAAGGAGCCCCATGACCGAAGACCGCAATTTCGACAAACTCGCCGACGCCTTCGAAAAACGCATCTACGGCAGCGTCAAGGGAGCGCTGCGGCTCGAACTGCTGCACGAAGACCTCGGCGCCCTGCGCGACGGCGCGCCGATGAAGGTCTTCGACGCCGGATGCGGGCTGGGACAGATGGCGAAATGGTTCGCCGACGCGGGGCACGGCGTCACCGCCTGCGACATCTCCGAAAAGATGCTGCAAAAGGCGAAAACGCAGCTGCGCGACACGGACGTCACCCTGCACCACGCCCCCGCGCAGGCCGTCGCTCCGACCCTGCCGCCGCAGGACCTGGTGCTGATGCACGCCGTGCTCGAATGGCTCGCCGACCCGCCCGCGACGCTCGGAACCGTCGCCCGCGCCGTCAGGCCCGGCGGCCACCTCTCGCTGCTGTTCTTCAACCACCACGGCTTCGTCTACCGCAACGCCCTGCACGGCACCTGGCGGCTGGACTACCTGCTCGACGAGTCGTGGATCGGCAAAGGCAAGAAACTCACCCCGCCGCACCCGCAGAAACCCGAAGAACTCGTCCGGTGGCTGGAAAAAAACGGCTACACCGTCGTCCGCCGCACGGGCATCCGCGTCTTCTACGATTTTCTGAGCGAAGAGGTCCTCGAAGCCAGCGACCTCGACAAGCTGCTGACGCTCGAACGCAAATACTGCCGGGAGGAGACGTTTCGGGATATGGGGAGGTATATTCATATTCTGGCGAAGAAAAGAGAGTTAGTTTCGGGTTAGTTTTTGGTTGGTTTTGGGTGAGTGAGAGGTGAGGTCGCTTCACGGCGAGGAGTGACGACATTGCGACATTCGCAATTCGACATTCGGGGTAGATTCCGGATCGGGTCCGGAATGACAGGGCTTCGCCGGGAAGGAAAAAGCGGAAAGCGGCGAACTGTAGGGTACGGTGCCCTCACCGTACCGTAAACGTGAAAGGGAATCCGGGAAGTTGGAAACGGCGGGCCGGTAGGGCCGGAGGCCCAACCCTACGCCACCCATCACCCCACCTACACATCTACACATCTACACATTCACCCATCCACCCATAAGCGAAGCGAACCCATCACCCCATCACCGCCGCAAAGCGGCTCCTCACCGCGAGATGCGAAGCATCGAGCCCCTCACCGCTCACTTCTCACCAAAAAACTAAAGCACCTTCGGCTTCGCGTTCCTCAGGTAGTGCAGCACCGCCCGGACGATATCGTCGTCGTCCCTGCTGTCGGCGGTGATGTACTCCTTGGAATCGTTGAGATAGACCACCGTGATGTTCCGGTCGTAGCTACTGAGCATCCTGATCTTTTTCTCCAGGCTCAGCAGCTTGATGACCATCAGCTCGAAGAACTGCTTCGTCGGGGTATCCGGTTTGCCGAAACGCTCGGTCACCTCCTCCTCGATCTCGTAGACCTCCGCCGGGCTTTCGCAGAGGCTCAGACGCCGGTAGAGTTCCAGCCGCAGGCGGTCTTCGTTCACCACTTCGTCACTGATGTAGGCGCTGACCGCCAGCTTGATGTCGACCTTGACCTTCGGCGTCTCCTTCTGGTTGGAGAGCTCGCGGATGGCGTCTTCGAGCATCCGCAGATAGAGCGAATAGCCGATGTTCTTGATGTGCCCGCTCTGCGCGTCGCCGACGAGGTTCCCGCCGCCGCGGATCTCCAGG
>Ga0256843_1001816_pt1 | contig 16272 bp, 13 predicted proteins | sample AlvinellametaG_FD_191572 | JGI IMG/M metagenome (GOLD analysis project Ga0256843, IMG submission 191572) | Pompeii worm associated microbial communities from hydrothermal vent at the East Pacific Rise, Pacific Ocean - Alvinella | ecosystem: Host-associated > Annelida > Integument > Unclassified ... | reverse complement strand
GATTATGGTCGTCCCGGCACATCCCTATCACCGCCCCTGGCGCTCCTTTGAAGATCTGGGACAGCGTGCGGGACACTACGTCGCGCAGATCCGTCCCCTGCGCACACTCTACCTGCTGGAGCGCGCTGCACCCGACACCTCCGTGACGTTCGAGGAGATCCGCGGTATGAAGAAGCTGCGGGAGATACTGCCACACTTTCTCTATCCGTTTCCCTTTCTCAAAAGAGAGCAGCTGGCCTATCTGGCGCCGCTATTGGGCACGCTCCCCCTGATACGGGTCACTGTCCCCTGGGATCTGGAGCGACTGGACGAGGTACACGACGCGATTTGTATGTATGACGCCAAGTCGGGGGAACAGAAACAATGATTCTCTATGGAACGAAACTGCATACCGATTTCTCCATGCCGTATCGCCTTCCGACAGAAGGTGACAGCAGAGGAACTATCGGACTCATACACGGAATCCACTCTACCTTACGATCAAAAGCCGCCATAGGGACACTTCTGTATGGAGATTATCATGGACGCAGAGTCTTTTTCTACTCTGCCAACCAGCCATTTGAAAAGCCGTTACAAACCGGCGATGTTCTCGGATATGAAGTGGAAGGAGTCGTCCGCTTCTTCTGGCGTTTCGGCGAAGAGAGGATCTACTACGAACGTCTAGAAGGTGGGAACGAATGGCGGCTGGCCTTCTGGTTTATCCATTCCCTACTTCCTCTCTATCTGACACTGGAGAAACAGTTTGTGATGCTCCACTGCTCCGCTGTAGAAATCGACGGATGCGCCGTAGTATTTATTGCCCCCTACCACGCGGGCAAATCGACGCTTGCAGCCGCTCTTTTAGAACGCGGTCATCGACTCATCACGGACGATATTTTGGCGACCTGGAAGCAGGAAAACAAGATCTACTGTACCTTGTCCCATCCATATTACCGTCCAGGTCGAGGAAAAGAGACTCTCGGTAAATATACGGAACATTTCCTCAGCCGATTTACGGAGATAGAAAGAATTTTCCTTCTTGACGATAGAAAGCAGAACAATCAAACAACAACGATAACTCCGGTCTCTGGGCTGGAGCGTTTTCTCGTTCTGAAGCGTCACAGCATACTTCATACGTTCAAAACTTTGGAAAAGATACATGATCGGCATATATTGGATCTTGCAAATACACCATTCGTTTCCCGCTTGAAACGCCGATGGGGGATGGATGAGATTCAGAACATATGTCGAACGATAGAAGATCATATAGGAAATCATAGATGAGCTCATTTTATGGTATCTGGAACCGAAACGGGAAAGCTGTCACCCCCCAAAAGGCGCAAAGTATGCAGAACGCATTCGACTGGTGGGGACCTGACGAATCCCGATTTATTCTGGAAAAGAATCTGATGATCGGTCAGGCAACACTCTGGAACACCCCCGAGTCGAAGCACGAGCACCTGCCGCTGCGCCAAGGGCCCTACATCCTGGCGGCAGATGCCCGCATAGACAATCGGGCGGAACTTGCGCGTCTACTCGATCTCCCCAACCAACCGCTCGAGGAGATCGGCGACGGAGAATTTATCCTTGCAGCATATAAAAAATGGGGAGAGAATTGTGCCGACAAACTTTTGGGTGATTTCGCTTTTGCCATCTGGGACGAAAGCAAACAAGGGCTCTTTTGTGCAAGGGATTTTATTGGTGTACGACCATTTTATTATTATATAAATGAATCTCGTTTCCTCTTTGGCAGCGACTTGGAGACACTTGTAAAAACAAGTCACATAAAACCGACAATCAGAGATGAATCTGTAGCAAATTTTCTTATTCAACCGATTTTTACGGAACAGAAGCATACTTTTTTCAAAGAATTTATGAGACTGGAAGGGGGCACCACTTTATTTATTACAAAAGAAGAGTATAGAATCAAGAGATATTGGCACCCAGAGAAAGTCGAAAAAAAGAAATTATCCTCCGAAGATGAATGGATTGAAGAGATAAAAATCTTGCTTGAAGACTCCGTAAAAGCGAGACTGAGAAGTGCATACCCTATCGCCAGTCACTTGAGTGGTGGACTTGACTCATCACCCATTGCCGCACTTGCAGCACGCCAGCTAAAAAAAAACAACCCATCCTATAAAATGCAAGCCTACAGCTGGCAACCAAAACCATCTAAGACAGATAATCCAAATCACTTTGAATGGTCCTATGTGCTGGAACTAGCAAAACAAGAAAATATTGAGCTGAAATTTAGTGAGTTAAGCTCTGCACGAGTACTGGAAGGGATGAAGACTTTAAATCCGCTTTATGACAAAGGTGCACAGTTATGGAATGAACTTGATACGCGATCAGATTCACGAAAGATCGGTGTAAGAACTCTACTTTCCGGCTGGGGAGGAGATGAGTTCATCACCAACCATGGTCATGCCCATCTGGTTCAGATGTTTCTTGAAGGACATTGGTCACTTTTGAAAAAAAGGCTCTGCCAACACGGAAAGTGTAAAAACCTCAGATGGCTTGTAGCAGTATTATATAAAAAGATATTTATTCCTCTCCTGCCAAACCGTTTGTATTGCCATATGCCCTATATCAATTGCAATACAATTATTTTCGACTATTACACATCAGACTTCTTGCCTCTTGTAAAAGATGCATGGAGGAAGAAGAATCATATTTTTGTACGCTATACATCCACATCAATCCGAAAAGATCTTATCAGAGCTTGGGAAAATGGACATATTCAAGGTCGACTAAACTGCTGGAGTCAGGAAGCATTTGGTTCACATATTCAATATACATTTCCATTGCTAGACAGGCGCCTGGTAGAACTCTCATTTAGCCTACCTATAAAATATGCAATAGTTAACGGATACGATAGATATCTATACAGGAAAGCTATTGAAGGTTTGGTACCAAAAAATTTATTATGGGGAAAACATAAACAGGAACCAAAAAGATGGTTGAATGTCGCGGAAATATACCTGGAAAACATTCAGCATATAAAAAATGATATATTATACAAAGAAAATAAATATGTAAACTATAAAATTGTCTTCTATGAAAACATAGAAAAATTACTAAAAATATATTATCTTCTACTTCATTTGAATAAACGATAAACTATCAAAAACAGTGAGAAATATTCTGTTCATCTTTTCGCCCCTTCTCTTAACGAGACGAAAGCAAAATATTAACCACCCGAACCAGGCTCAGCACCAGCCAAGCCATACGCCTCACTCTCTGTTCCTCCTGAGAATGTATTTCTAATAGGTAATTTTTCAAAAGAAGGCATTTCCCACTTTTTTTTACTACTGACTATTTTTTCTGTTTTTCCCATGCTTTTTATTTTTTTATTCTGTACATAATTATCCATGGAATCCTGAAACATCACAGCCTCCATTATCTTCTACATTCTTTTTGACTTCTTCAAGTGAAGTATTGCACTTTTTCAATATATTCTGCATCATTTTGTCAGCTTTTTCTTTGAGTGTGCCTTCAAGATGGGGGACAAAAGACTTAATATGACAGAGGGTTATATCCTGATCAGCCTCTTTCAGAGTCATCCGCATAAACGCTCGGGTCTTGCTACCCTCCTCCGCCCAGATCGTATCGACCTTTTTGAAGCACGAAGCGGGCCACTTTTCCACTGTATCGGGGATCCCCTCCTCATTGACGGCGGGGCAGCCGGCGGCAGAAGCGTCGTAGACATAAGGTCCGTCAAAGGTCAGCTCATACTTTTTGCCGGGACCAAACTCCATCCCGTAGGGACGATAAGTGAAGGTGTCCGTCATGAACTGATCTTTCAGTTTGACAGCATCCGAACAGATGATGGTGTCTTTCTTCCCGTCTCCAACAAAATCAATATCCATTCCTGAAACTGGCCAATATTGGGTTATATTGTCGTGAATTGCACTATTATACGCCAAATCGTTGATCACCTCTCCTGTATCAACAGTACTTCGGGGGCAGATAACACCATAATTGCTATTTTGGAAATTGATCGTCTCCCAGTAATAGGCCGTTGTGGTGTAGTTTTTTTTGAAAACCTCTTTGTGGTTTTTGTCATAAAGCACAACATTCCAGGAGACATCGGAGGCGTAAGTACCAAACGAAGAGTTTTTATAGTTGTTGACTCCCATGAAGGCGATGGGATAGAAGTAGGAGCTGTCGTCGGCTTTGATCTTGCTGCCGTCTCCCACACCGAAACCGCCCATTCCGATGCCGGCGGCACCGCCCAGATCGTCACCGGAGTCGGAAGCGCTGACGAAGGGGTCCGCTTCGGGATGCCCCCAGGTCCAGGCCGGCCAGGCGCCGTTGGGATCGTCAGCATAACTCTTTCCGTCATTTTCGGGATCGCCGTAATAGACCGATGAAGAAAATTTTCCTTCACGATACCAGAATCCATCATCGTACAGATCATCCTGACCCGCTTTGAAATTGGGAGAAGAGACCTCGCCCGTTCCTTCGATAAAGCCGCCAAAAGCCTTGTAATAAAAATCAAAATCCTCTTCGCCGCAACCACTGGCCGAACCGAAGCTGATCGCCACGCTGCCGCTCCCTACCGGCGTAAACCCTTCCATACAGACAAAACCGCCGGTCCCGTCAAAACCGACCGTTACTTCACCTCCCGCGGCATTGAAGCTGCCGCTTCCGGAAGCGGTGAAACCCGCCATCGCCCCGACACTCATCAGCACAGTCGCCGCACAGACACTCACCAGAACCTTCCCTCTTTCCGCTTTCATCGATAGACACCTCACTTTACATTGATCGTACATTTTTTGACCCGGTTCCCGTCCGCTGCGGGACACTCCCGAAATACCACCAGGTATTTACGGGATATAAAACCACCGCATCCACACTGTCCTTTATAATTGAAACCCAGGGAGTTGTATCACAAGAGGCAACCCGGCCGTCTGCAGGAGACCCGTAGGCTTTCCGTCCCCCTCTCACGAAGGGTTTGGCGTTTCTTCGACATCATCCCCGAACACCTCGCAGTGCTCCGTTTCTCACTGAATGTCGATTTACGGGGAGCATTATGCCACAGATTTCTCATACTTCAAAATGTCAGGATTTTCCTACAGAAACACTCGGTTTGTTTTGGAATCAAAAAAATTAACTAAAGTACGATTTTATGGCAAGATGTCCAGCGGAATCATTTTCGGAAAGGTTCCGGTACGCTGCGCTCCCTCTTCCGGTGGCGGAAACACCCTATCGATCTTTTTCTGCTCTCAGCAGCGGAACAAAGCGTTCATCTATCTGAACAGCGCTCCATCCTCATCTCTTTCTCTTCCACTCTCCCAGCAAAAAGCTGACACTACGGTAAACTCCCGATACCCCTCCTCCCCCGTGACAAAAACGTCACCGGATCGGGACCAGGCATGAGCCTTCATTCCCGCAGCAGCGTCGCGCTTCACTCCCAGATAAAACACACCGGAGATTCCCCGTCGCCGAAGCATCCGGCATGCTGTCAGAGCCTGAGCCAGACAGGCACTCTCCCATGGAGTATGTCCCGAGGCTCTGGCAATGGCCCTGCCTACCTCGGCCGCAACCCTTTTGTGCTCCTCTCTCAGAATATTGCATTCCCGATGTTCCTTTTTATGTTCGCACTTTCGGGTCAGATATCTGAATGGCAGAAGCAGTATGGCCGCGCGCATCCATCCCAACAGGAAGAACGCCTCCAGAAACAGAATCTTCTCTTGGAAACACAACGCCATAAAGCTGTCGACTTTCCGCCGCATCTCCTCCCCTCCTCCGTGTTTGTAATCGCCGCGCACTTCACCTACCGCTCTATCTGATGATTATACGCTTTCATCGCTTTCTGATCATGCTTCTCTTCCCCAGACGACCTGAGAAGAGGATACTCCGTCATGACGTTTGATCACGGATCCCGTCAAAATCGTTTTTGAGTTTTCCCGTTGAACAGAGCGCTTCATAACTTCCCTCCGCCACCACTCTTCCTGCGTCAATGATATAGATATGGTCCGCCTGCCGAATCGTTGTTTCTCTGTGGGCGATGATAATTGTCGTGCGTCCCGCAAGAAAGGGGCGCAGTGACTGATAGAGTTTTGCCTCGGTCTCTCCATCCAGCGCCGAAGTCGCCTCATCAAAGATCACCACCTGCGGATCGCTGAGAATCAGTCGGGCTATGGCCAGGCGCTGTTTCTGTCCGCCGGAGAGGCGAATACCGTTACGCCCGACAGGAGTATCCAGCCCCCGTTCCAGCTTCCGGACAAATCCTTCAAGCTGTGCCATGGCCAACGCCTCCCAGATCCTTCCTTCCGGGATCGCCCGATGGAGCGTCAGATTCATCCGAATCGTTTCATTGAAAAAGAGCGACTCCTGAAGCATCAGCGCCACATGGGAACGGAGCCGTTCCAACCCGATCTCCCGAATCGGAACTCCCCCATAAAGAATCTCTCCGGAGAGCGGAGGATAGAATCCCACCATCAATTGGGCGATGGTGCTTTTACCGCTGCCGCTGGGGCCGACGAGAGCGATCTTCTCCCCCTCTTTTGCATCGAGTGATATACCATGAAGAATCTCCGGACCCTCTCTGTAGGCGAAGTGAAGATCCTTTACCGCTACCGCCACCGTCATCCGTCCGGCAAAAGGATCTCTTCGTTGGGGGTAGAGGGGTTCCTGGGGCATGGAGAGCAGTGCGTCGATACGTTCGATCGAAGGATGGATATTCCGCCAGCCGATAACAAGAGACAGAAGCTGATTGATCGGGGAGACTATCGTCGAAAGGTAGAAGAGAAACGCTATCATCATTCCGATACTCAATCCGGAATAGGCCACCGCGGCAATCCCGAAGGCACGGAAAAGATCGACAGCCGAAGCGGTCAACAGTGATGAAGTACTCTGGATCAACGCCGCTTTGTACCCATACTCCACCGAACGCCGCTCGATCTCCTCTGCCCGGTGGCGCAGTATCCCGAAAAAACGCCGCTCCTGATTGCTCGCCCTCACCTGGACAAAAAGCTCCAGTGTTTCACTGAGCAGCTCCTGATAGAGCTGATATGCTTCATGGCGCCGTCGCAGCAATCGGGCGCTCTTCCGACCGAGAATCCGGGCTACTCCCAGGAAGAGCGGATTGAGCACAAAAACCAGCAGTGCCAGACGCCACTCCATCCAGACCATCACCCCGGCGATTCCGAGCACCATCAGTGAGGCACTCACCGCCGTACTTACCGCCTGCGAGGCGAAGGCACTGACACTCTCGACATCCTGAACACTCCGGGCCACGACTCCACCGCTTTTGAGCGTCTCGTATTCCGAAAGTGCCAGACGCTCCAGATGGTGCAAAAGACGATGCCGCAGAGCATAGGCTATCCGCTGGGCAATCTGCGTAGCGTACAGCGTTTTACGTGCGGAAGCGACGAAGGCCGTCATCCGCAGGGTCAACACCAGCAGCGTCACTCCCGCAATCAGCCCCCAGGGCTCCCGACTGCCCGTCAGGGTTCCGAGCCACTCGCTCAGGTGCCCCGGATGGCCCAACAGCACTTCGTCGATCAGCAGAGGAATAAGCATCGGAACCGGCAGCAAAAGCAACGTCGCCAGCACGCCGTAGAGGTTGAGTCGCCAAAACGCTTCCCGCTGGGCGCGAACCTGCCGCCAGAGACTTTCGAGACTGAACGCCCGCATCGGTGCTTCGGGATCAGAGCGGCGCAAGCAGGCCATGCTCCGTCAGGTGTGTCACAAAGCGCTCCAGATCCTGCCGCAACGTCGTTTCATCCACCTCATAGATCTCCAGCAGTTCCGCTACCGTCTCTTCCAGAGTTTTCCCCTCGTTCAGAATACGCCAGATCTCGGTCCCCACCTCATCGAGACCGTAGTAGTTTTCACTGGCCATATCAAGCAACACCATCTCCCCGTCCACTTCCTGGGCAAAAAGTGTATCGGGAATCTCCACCCGCTTCGAAAAATCCATTCTGACGCTCCTCCCTTCTTTGCTTCTTTCCGTATCCGATTCTCTTCCGCCCCGTTTGTCGGCACTTATCCATCGAGGGATATTGTATCGTTTCAGCCGTTGCCATCCGCTCCCGAGACCGTCACTCCGCCGCACCCAAAAGCCAGCGCCACCATCGCCGCAACAATCCCGGGCGGCGCTGAGTGATTTTCGGCACAGGAGTCTCTTCGTACCCCCGGCGTCTATATGCATTTTCGATTTTTTCAAGCCGACGCACCACTTCCTGAAGATGACGGGGTTCAAAAGAGGCCGTTAGAGGCTTTTCCTCCATCCAGAATCCTTTCGATCTCATACATCGCTTCACGATTTTTCAGGGTAAACTTGATTTCGATGCGCCGGGAGGCCTCTTTGTCCTCGACTTCGTTACGCATGATCCGATCCATATAGGCCCGGCCGCTGGCGACCAGATACTTTTTGAGATGGTATTTCCGGGCGATGGGCAGGGTCAGGAGATAATTCATCACCGCCAGCGCCCGTTTCTGTGAAAGCTCCAGGTTATAAAGGTAGCCACCGTCACTATCCGTGTGCCCCTCGATAATGATCCGGTCCAGATAGGGACGAATCGCCCGGTTACTCATCAGTGCCGCAATATACTTTTCGAACGAATCCCGCAACTCCTGCTTCGCCGCCTCTTTCAGTTCGGCACTCCCCCGATCGAACAGAATCTTCGAACTCAGCCGCAGGGCTCCGGTCTTTTTGTCGATGTGTATCCGGTCTCCCAGCGTCTCTTTGAGCGCGGCGATGACTTTGAGCCGGATACCGGTCAGGGATTTGATCCGGGCCCGTTGCTTCCGAAGACGGGCGATCAGATCGTCATAGCGTGTCTTCTGCCGATCCAATGCCGTCAAAAGACGGGTCAGATTCTCATCCTTCAGTTTCAGTTCATTCTCCGCCCGTGTCAATTGCCCGGAGAGAACGATCACTTTGTTGACATACTCCTGAAGTTTTTTCTGTTTCCGGGCCAGCGTAGTATTGCTCTCCTTTGAGAGATTCTGAAGAAGGATAACTTTTTTGTTCAGCTCGTCGATTCTGGTGTTGCGGGCCAACAAAAGCTGATTGAGCTTCTCCAGCTCTTTCTGCCGGAGAGTGAGATTTTTTTTGTCCAGGGTAATCAACGCATCCTTCTCGGCAAGCCGATTACGGGTCCGGGCCAACTCCCGACGGGTCCGGGTCAGCGTCTGGTTGAGATCGGCAGCCGTCTGCGCCAGCACTCCTCCGCGTTTTCGCTCTTTGCCCAGCTGAAGCTTCAGATCCTCCAGCAGCAGGTGCAGCTTGCGTACCTCCTCCTCCTGGAGACGGATCTTCTCCTCCGCCGCGGCGATGTGCTCTTTTTGTCGGGCGATCACCGTGGTCTGAGTCTCGATCTTCTTTTTCCCGCTCTGGAGCGCCTCCTTCTTTTGGCGCAGCTCCTCTTTTTTGCGGCGCAGCTCCGCCTCCAGTCTTCCCAGCCGATCCCGGGTCGCCTGGAGGTTGCGTTCCTTTTTTTGGAGTTTCTCGGTCGCGGCTTCGAGCCGCGCCTCTTTTTTGTGGAGATTCTCCCGCAGAATGATCGACTTGGAGACGATGGCGCCGATGAGCAGGATGAAGACAAAGAGCAGTCCCGCCATCAGATCGGCATAGGAGACCCAGAAGTTGTTGCTCTCCTCGGGCCGACGATCCCGGTGAAACATCAGAAGCTCTCCTCCCGCCCCGTCGCGTCAAAAAAGTGATCAGCCGGCTCTCTTCTGCGATCATGCTCCCTGGCGATCAGTTCGGTCATTCGTCCCAGACGTTCCACGGCACTGGCCAGTTCGTAATCGATCTTTTCCAGACTGCGTTCCACGCTTCCGTCAAACTGTTCCAGCCCACGTTCCAGCGACTGGGCGGTCCGGACAAAGCCCTCCATATTCCGACGCATCGCCTCTTCCGCCTCCACCGCCTCTTTGCGTTCCTGCAGCAGCGAAAGCGTCTGCCGCAAATCCCGGGACGCCTCCTGCATTCGATCCGCCAGGAGGGTGAAACTTCGACTGGTGTCTTCCACGATCCTTTGATAGTTTTTCATATACTGGGCGTTCATATCTTTGATAAAATCCAGGTTGAACGTCTCCTGTAACGTTCGGATGATCTTCTGATCTTTGAGCTCGCTCTCCATATGCTCATGCTTGACCAGTTCACTCCGGCTCCAGATCCGACTGTTGTAGAGCTCCTCCAGGGCCAGAACCTGCCGTTCGATCTTTGCCAATCCTCTCCGTTCAAAGAAGATCCACCACAATGAAAGGAAAATCCCGAAGATCGAGGCGTAAAACGCGGTACCGATCCCGGCCAGAAGCAGAGAGATCTGCTGATCCAGCTTTTCACTGGAACTGACGGTAAAATCCGGCATGGAGATAGCGATAGCGACAAAAGTCCCCAGAATTCCGAGCATGGGAAAGATCGTCGCAGCGACCCGGGCGTAGTTGTCATCCCGGATCGCCTTGAAATACTCTTCCACAAACTCCCGAACGGTCAGGGTCGATTTGGTCTTGCCCATGATGGTCAAAGCGTTCTTTTTGAGCCCCTCCTGAAGGTCCTGTTCCATCAGATCAAAATTCCGGGAGATCCGGCAGGCGGCGTAGCTGGCGTTGTGCGGAATAAAAAAGAGGAAAATCACAAAAATCAGAACAAGGGTCACCAACGTATGGATCCCTACCTCAAAAGGCAGATATCCTAGGTAGCTCGCCGCAAGTGCGGCAACGAAAAGCGCCGGAACCGAGAAGATCGAGAGGAAAACACCGGGGCAGAATCCCCCTTTATGCGCAATCGCCTGGGACATACTGGAATCCTTTGGAGTAACGTCCGGCCATTATAACAAAAGAAACACGCTTCATCCCCGTTTTTTGTCACGCTGTTATGCTATGATTTTGAGAAAAAAGGTCCACATAGATGCTTCCCGATATTCTTGTCAAACGTTCCGTCACCAAAGACGGCAAGCGGGTCAGTCACCTGCGGTGGTGGGTCTCGCTGATCCTCTCTATGGCCCTGGCTCTTGGGACCTGGAATCCCACCGGCCTCCACTTTGTCCACTACCTGACCTCCGGCAATCCCCTGGAGGGGTTTAAACCCTTCTACATTCTGGTCATGTTTGCCTTCTGGCTCATGGCGCTCAAAGCGATCTATCAGAGCCTGAAATGGTACGGCGCCCTGGTGGCGGTCGCGATCATTGTCGCCTTCGTCTACGGACTCTCCCAGAAGGGATGGGTGGATACGTCGGACTGGAATACTCTGGGATGGATCGCCACCATCGGTATGGGACTGATCATCTGGCTGGGACTCAACGCCTCCATCATCTGGAAGACCGCTACCGGCGTCTATACCACCGACGCCACCGACGAGGACTGAGCCCGTCGTGCGCCGCCGGGACCTGGCCGCTCTGCTTGTCCTGATCCCCCTGGCGGCGGGGATATTGCTCTACCGTTTCTTCCCCGAAAGCTGGGATATAACCCTGGCCTATATGGTCGCCGCCTCTCTCGCTTTCAAAGGGGCGATTCTCTCATTTTACAGCGCCTCCAAGCTCAAGCTGATCGCTTTTTTCAAAGGGCTGACCCTTCTGCAGGGAAGCCTGCTGTTGATCAAGCGTTGGTTCCTGGACAATGTCTTTTCCCGATGGCTCAAACGCAACATTCTCGATCACGTCAGTCACGCGGCCGTCGAAGCCAAAGAGTACTACCTCGGACTCAACCTGCGGGCAAAACTGCGCAATATTCTCCTGGCCTTTGTCGCAACCGCTCTCTCCCTCTGGCTGCTTTACAGCAGCGGTTACCTGGGACACCTCTTTCTCTTTACCGAGCTTAAAGTCATTATCATCAGCCTTTCCAAAACAGCCCTGCTGGTGATGGCCAAGATTATGGGACTGCTGTTCAACTCCTGGCTGACACCGCTGTTCGAAGTCCTCGCTTTCAGCTGGCTTTTTGCCTGGCTGGAACAGCGCCTGGGAGCCGAACATCCCATCAACCGTTTTCTGGGACGGATGGGACGTCTTGCCGGCAGACTCTTTGCCTGGGTCCTGATTGTCCTGCGTCGGACCGTCGATCCGCTGATCAATCGTCGGGTCTCCCAAGAGGCACAGCGCATCGCCCGGCGGGCCGCCGAATATATTCGCAGCAAAAAAATCGCCTATGAGCTGGAACAGTTTGACCGATTGGAGCGGATCATCCTCGGGGCGCATATCGACGCATATCACAGTTTCGACGGGATGGAAAAGATTCGGGACAAACGCCGGCTCTACGAGCTGATCAACCGAAAAACCCGCGACGGCATCGAGATCGTGGCCTATGTCTCCCGTAACGACCGGGGCGAGTTGCTGCCGGTCGAGGCGAACGACAGCTTCTACAACGATGTGTTTCTGATGGAGGGACTGGCCAGCTCCCAGAAACACGGGGTCAAAGAGGAGCGTGCGGCGGAACCGGACTACAGTGATTTCTGGATTCTCAATACCTCGATCTACCCCGCGACACTGCGTTCCCACAGCGGCGTGGTTCCCCCGACACCCATCGAAGCCCAATCGCTTCGACCTATCTCCTGTGACCGTTTACCCGATTACCATGGAGGAGACCTCTATCTGGAATATCGGGGACGGACGGAGCATTTCGTTCCGATCAAGGATGAAGAGGTCGACACATGACTTCTGCCTGAGTGCTCCGTTCCTATGCCCGAAGGCTCCGAAAACGAATTTGGAAAAAATTTCATGAATTTCCCCCAAACCCTTGCTTTCCCCCTGACTTGCGGCTATAATGGCTGCTGAAGAAAGATGAGGATCGAGTTCATCTTCGTGTGTTAGATGTGTTGCCGCGTTACCGTTGCTCCGCAAGACCCTGAAGACTCCCCGACATTTTGATTCACCATTTCAAAACAAAAGGCACTACAATGGCAGAATTGCATCAAGGAACCGTCAAATGGTTCAACGACGAAAAAGGTTATGGTTTCATTCAGCAGGACAATGGTGGTAACGACGTATTCGTACACTTCCGTCAGGTCAACAACCCTACCGGCGGCCGCGTCTCTCTCTATGAGGGTCAGAAGGTCACTTTCGAGATCGGTGAAGGCATGAAAGGCCCCCAGGCCGAGAACGTCACCGCCCTCTAAACCCTAATGTGCCTCTCTCAGGAGAGGGCACAACTCTTCCAAACATTTTTTTCTTTTTTCAATTTTTTTATTCCAACAGACTCTGTAATCTTTTCACCCCGTCACCATCCCGGCCCCAAAATATCTTTCCGGAAAAATTCCCGACATCGTTCAGTCGGACTACCTCCAACCCAGCGCGACAGATATCTCGGTAAAGACCTCATAACGTTTCGCTGACGGAGCGATCATCTTCATCACCGTCTCACTGAGCTCCTTCGGAATCTCCGGATTCTTTTTATAAAGCGGCGTCGCCGGAGTCTTTTCGATGGGATTGTAGAGATGGATTCCCTGATACGGTCGCTCTCCGCAAAGTTTTTTGTAGATCCGCTCTCCGAGGAGAAAGATCTCGTTGTGCTCGATGCCGGGTTGCCAGTCGGCGCGGATCTCCAGGGGATCGTACCCCGCCGGAGCGGCGACCTGGACGTTCCAGCGCAGGATAAACTCCAGAGCCCCCCTGGAGTAGCGGCGCAGCACCCGGCTCTCGAAGCGTTCGAAACTCTCCCGGGGTTTCCGGTGATCCCGGTAGGCCCGGACCAGCTCCGCCACATAGTATCTGGCCTGACTCAGTGGAACGGTCTTGAGAATCGTATAGGCCTCCTCCTGACTCAGGGTCGATTTGCCCCCGATCTGGATGTGTACGCCGTAGACGCTTCTGCCCTCCTCCTTGGCCTTGCAGCCGACGAAGCCGATATCGCCCAGTTCGTGGACGCCGCAGCCTTTGACGCAGGCGGACCAGTGCATCCGGATCGTCGCGTCGGCGGGCAGAGGCACTTCCCGGCCCAGATACTCCGCCATCTCGATGGCGTCGGATTTGTTGGGGATGACGCCGAAGGGGCAGAGATCGATCCCGGCGCAGGCGACCATCTGGTTGAAGTACGGCGTCGAAACGTTGCGGCAGCGGTCGAAGGGTTTGGCCGCCAGGGCCGCCTCCCGCTCCCGTTCGGGGACGCCCAGGATGTAGAGGTTCTGGGTAGTGGAGATGTTGAGTTTCCCGCCACCGTGTTTTTCGGCCAGCTCGGCGGATTCCAGCATCGCCGTTCCACTGAAGATCCCCGAAGGGACCACCATATGCAGGGCCCAGCTGCCGTCGCGCAGGCGGATCTTCCCGTCACGCTCCTCCAGGCGTGGCTCTTTGACCAGGGTCTCCCCGGCAGGGTCAAAGTCCCGACCCGCCCGCTCTTTGATCGCATCGATCAGTGTCCGCATCCCAGCCTCTTTGATGAGGAAGTGGAGGCGGTTTTTGTTGCGATTGTCCCGGAAGCCGTCATCCCGGTAGGTTTCGATCAGCGCCTTATAGAAAGAGAGAAGTTCCTCCACACGCAGGAAGACATCGGCGCTCTCGGCGATAGCGCCGACCTTGCCCCCCAGATAGACGTTGAAACCGTACTCCCCCTCCCGGTTGGCCAGGGCGAAGCAGCAGTCGTGGGCGAAGAGGTTGCAGCGGTTGGTCATGGTCCCACCGACGGCGGTGTTGAACTTCCGGGGCAACGCGGCGATCCACTCTTCGTTCTTCAGCCAGAGGCTCTGAAGCTCCTCGACGATGGGGGCGGTAGGGATCACGCTGTCGTAGGCGAGATCATCCAGAGGATCGGAGACGATGTTGCGGAAATTGTCCACTCCGGTCTGCCAGCAGGTGATCCCCACCGCCTCCATCCGACGGATGATCGTCGGAATATCCTCGATCCGCAGGTAACGCAGCTGGACCTGGGCCCGGGTGGTCAGATCCATGGTATCCCGGCCATACTCCCGGCTCAGCTCTCCCAGTACCCGGGCCTGAGCGCTCATCAACCGTCCGCCCGGGATCCGAACCCGCATCATGAAGAGTCCCGGCGTAGCGGGACGGTCATAGATCCCGAAGGATTTGAGGAAATAGCTTAGATCTTCCCTGGGAATGCTCTCATATCCTCCCTCGGCGTACTCCTCCAACTTTCTCCACGCCTCCATGGGATCATGGATCTGCTTCATCTTTTCGATCTTGTTGACTTTGCTGTGACGTGCGGTAATCTCCGAGAGCTTCATAACGCTTCCTTGCGGTGGAATATTGGAGGGATTTTATCTTTTTTATGGGCAGTTTGATGGTTATATTTTAGACAGCGATGAGCGGGTCCCATATCGGAGTCCGGGATGACGAAAGGCGATCTCCCGCAAACGCTGAATAGTGGCTACACAATCGACTATCGACCAGAGACAATCGACTATGAAATCAGCATCAACGCCAAAACAACATTGAGGATGAAGGAGAGGATAAAAAGCCAGCGATAGACCTTCACCGGCTCCCGCTCCAGAAGGCTCGCCTCCCGGTCATAGTAGGGTTTGACCTTCTCGGGATGGGTCAGCTCATACTCCACCTCGCTGTAGCGTTCGTAGCGCCGCTCACGCTCCCGCTCGACGGAGCGCATCACTACCGACTCCAGCCAGGCGGGCACCAGAGGGTTGTGGCGACGCAGGGGGCGGGGCTTTTTGAAGGTCGGTGTCTGGAAGGGCTCGATCTCCCCGTAGGGGTAGCGGCGGCTGAGGGCTTCGTAGAGGGTCACCCCAATGGCGAAGATTTCGCTCTGTTCGCTGATGGGTTCTCCCGTGAAGCGCTCGGGGGCCAGGTAGCTGGGGGTCCCCGCCCGGGAGGCGGTGGAGAAGAGCTCCACGATGGAGCCGAAGTCGATAAGCTTGAAGACCCGCTTGCCGTGGCGTCGCAGGACGATGATGTTCTCGGGCTTGATGTCGCCGTGAACCAGATCGAATTTGAGCAGATACTGGCAGGCATGCAGCAGAAACTTCCCCAGGGCGATGGCGTCTTCGACGGGCAGCGGTTTTTTGGCGATCTCCTCCTTGAGGGTCGGTCCCTCCAGATAGCGCATGACGTAGTAACGCACCGTCCGGTTGCGGGGGATCACCGCCTTGGGAAAAAATCCCGCCTTGAGGCGGCTGGCGTTCCACGCCTCCTTGACGAAGCGATCGAGGTAGGCCTCGTCGTCGATCGCCTGCACTTCGGGGAACTTTAGAACATACTTCACCCCTTTTTTCTCCGCCAGCCAGGTCCGCTCATTCTGTATCAGGGGGCGGATCAGCCGGTAACCGTCGATCCGCTCCCCTTGGCTCAGCTTCTCGGGGATCGGCAGGTCGATCTTCTTGAGGCGCTGGGTCTTGCACTCCTCTTTGACTTCGATCACCACGGCGGTGGTATCGTC
>Ga0256843_1001814_pt1 | contig 16274 bp, 14 predicted proteins | sample AlvinellametaG_FD_191572 | JGI IMG/M metagenome (GOLD analysis project Ga0256843, IMG submission 191572) | Pompeii worm associated microbial communities from hydrothermal vent at the East Pacific Rise, Pacific Ocean - Alvinella | ecosystem: Host-associated > Annelida > Integument > Unclassified ... | reverse complement strand
GCTCTTCTTTTTCCGTTTACTGCCACGCCCAGTGTTATGGTATCTTGAACAAAGACCTCATCTAAGATTGCTATTGTTCCACCTGTTAAGTTTTTAGATTCAAAAAGCTCTTGGCTTAACTCTGCACAGATATGTGGCGTGATTGGCTCTAATAGATGGGTTATAATATACATCCCCTCACTCCACACCAAATCGTTTTTCTGTTTGTCTAAAGCGTTTAGAGCCTCCATACAACCTGCAATTAAAGTATTGAATGCAAAAGTTTTTTCATAAACATCAACAGAGCGTTTTAAGGCTTCGTATACTTTTACTCTTGCCAGTTTCTCCTCTTTGTTTAATGAACTTTGGTCTATGGTTGGGAGTTCATTGGTTGTTACTCTTGATTTTCTCTCATAGAGCTTTTTTAAGAATCTAAATGCACCCTCTACAGCACTATCATTCCACTCTAGCTCTTTTTGTGGTGGGGCTGCGAAAAGGGTAAACAGTCTTGCTGTATCTGCTCCGTACTTTTCTATTAAAGAGTCAGGGTCAATGGTGTTTCCTTTTGATTTGGACATTTTAGCACCATCCATAAGCACCATACCTTGGGTTAATAGGTTTTCAAATGGCTCTTTTAGGTTGTCTATAAATCCTAAATCTCTTAGGGCTTTGGTAAAGAATCTTGCATATAGTAGATGTAGAATTGCGTGTTCTATTCCTCCAATATATTGGTCTACTCCTAGCCAGTAATTTACATCCTCTTTGTCTATTCCACAAGAGTTCCACTTCTCTGGGTGGGTTGCATAACGGAACTGATACCAACTTGATTGAACAAAAGTATCAAGTGTATCTGTTTCTCGCTTAGCCTCTGCTCCACACTTTGGACAACTACAATTTGACCATGTTGGATGGTTGGCTAGTGGGTTTCCCTCTCCTGTAATCTCTACATCTTCAGGTAATGCTATCGGTAAATTTTCTACCTTTTCAGGAACTAAACCACAACTGTCACAGTGAACAAATGGAATTGGCGCTCCCCAGTAGCGTTGACGGCTAATTCCCCAGTTTCTTAGTTTATAATTTGTTGTCCCTTTTCCTAAACCTCTCTCTTCAAAGAGTTTAATAACAGCCAATTTGGCTTTGGTGTTTTTCATACCATTAAGCTCGTCAGAGTTAATTAACTCCCCTTCACCTGTATAAGCTGAACCCTCTTCTCCTCCACTAATTACATATTTTAGTGGTAAATTATATTTAGATGCAAACTCAAAATCTCGCTCATCATGAGTTGGTACAGACATAACAGCTCCACCACCATAACTTGCCAATACAAAATTGGCTGTCCATACAGGAATCTCTTCGTTCGTAAGTGGATGGATAACGGTTATTCCTAAATCATACCCCTCTTTATCTGCTTTTGCTCTTTCAACTTCTGTCATATTTCCCATGGCTGTGATTTTTTCGGCAATATCAGAGTCTACTAGGTTATTTTTAATTAGTGCTTTTACTATTGGATGTTCAGGTGCTAAGGCTGTGTAGGTTACCCCATAAATAGTATCAGGTCTGGTTGTAAAGACCTCAAAACCTTCAAACTTATTATCTAATTTTGCTTTTGAAGCGTCACTAAATTTAAAACCAAACTCTAAACCTTGTGATTTACCAATCCAGTTGCTCTGCATTGCTAAAACTTGGCTAGGCCATTTTCCCTCTAAAATCTTTAAATCATCTAGTAACTCATCGGCATACTTTTTAATATCAAGGTAATACCCATCCATCTCTTTTAGCTCAACTTCATTGTCACAACGCCAACAGCAACCCTCTTCAACCTGCTCATTTGCCAATACTGTATGACACTCTTCACACCAGTTAACAGTGGTAGATTCACGGTAAAGAAGTTTTTCTTGGTACATTTTAATAATAAATTCTTGTTCCCATTTGGTATATAGCTCATCACAAGTTGCAAACTCACGTTTTTGAGAGAATGAAAGCCCCAAAGCACTTAACTCTTTACGCATATAGTCAATATTTGAGTATGTCCAATCTTTTGGGTGTCTACCATGCTTTATCGCTGCATTTTCAGCTGGCATTCCAAAGGCATCCCAACCAATTGGATGAAGAACATTATATTTTTGCTTTCTATAATATCTTGCCATTGCATCGCCAATGCTGTAGTTTCTTACATGACCCATGTGAAGTCGTCCACTTGGGAAAGGAAACATACTTAAAATATATTTTTTATCTAAATCTTTATTGTCCAAAGGCTCAAATGCCTCTGTTTCACTCCAAATTGTCTGCCATTTTTGTTCTATATCAGTTGGATTATAACCCATTCTACTTGCTCCATTAGCTAAAATTAGGCGAATTATAACCAATGGTCGGTTAGAAGATGATAGTATTAAATTTAAGAGAATAGAGAAGATTAAATGCTATAATCCACCAGAGAGTTATCATTCAAATTAATTAAACAAAAAATATTAACACCTTTTATATTCTATTAATAACCATCTCATATGCAACCCATTATAATGCTAACTTAAAAAAACTTTCGGAAAAATAATAATGACACTACCTAAACTTCCCCTTCTGCTCTTGGCACTTTTACTTCTTAGTGCTTGTAATACAAAAAAAATCGCCCCTCCTGCTGAAAACAATAAAACTTATTCTCCTATTACTGTTGTGGAAACTCTTCCTCTTAACAATTCTACTAAAATAGAACTAGAGATAAAAGATAAAACTAATCAAAAAGAGGAAAAAGAAGAGATTCAGACTAAAGTTGAAATTGAAGTTGATACAAAAGAGCCTCAATTTGAATTAGAGACTTTAGAGGGAGACTTTGCAGGTAATTCTAAACTTATAGAATTTATTGATTATATGAGTAATTATCACCAATTTACAAGAAAAGAACTCTATAAGCTCTTCTCTAATGCAAAAGATATTAATCAGATGATTGAACCATGTAAAATACGAAACAATAATGGAAGTTGTGCTGTTCAAATTAGACAAGGGAAATGGGATAGATACCGAGCAATGTTTGTTTATGAGCATAATATTGAACGGGGTTTAGCCTTCTGGACAGAGTATGAAAATATCCTTAATCAAGCCCATCAAACATATGGTGTACCTCCTGAATATATTGTCGGTATTATTGGTGTAGAGACAGCATATGGTGTGAACTTTGGCAAGAAAAAAGTGATAGATGTCCTCACATCTAAAGCGATGCTTGGAGATAGGCGTGAAAATTTCTATACCAGACAATTAGAAAAGTTTTTAATTATGACCCGTCAAGCAGGACTCAATCCAGTAGAGTTGATGGGTTCTAATGCAGGAGCAATGGGATATGGTCAATTTATTGCCAGCTCTTATTTAGATTTTGCTGTTGATTTTAATAATGATGGTGTAACTGACTTATGGAATGCAGAAGATGCAATTGGTTCTGTCGCCAACTACTTTGCTCAAAATGGATGGAATTCAAATATTAGTCAAGTGGCTGTACGTGCAAGATATAAAGGAAACCGATTTAGGCGTTTAAAAACTGGCTACAAAACCAAATACTCTCAAAGAAAATTACGTAAAAAATATAAAATAGTTCCTCGTTCAAAACTCTATTACAAAGGTCCTGTATCACTTATTAAGCTCCCCAAAGCCTCTTATGATGAACTTTGGTTGGGAACACATAACTTTAGAGTCATTACAACATACAACCACAGCTCATTTTATGCCATGGCTGTCCACGATTTGGGTCAAGCAGTAAAAAAAAGAAGAGGATATTAAAACTCCTCTTTCGCCTTTGCACTCTCAACCACAGAGATAAGCAGTGTATAGACATTGGCAATAATTGCCCCAATAACCAATCCAAAAATAAGACCAGAGTGTGCATCTAAATTACCAAATTGATAGATAAAAAATGAGGGAATCAGATGTAAATCTGCAACCAATGAACCTGCTAAAAGTTCTGCTGAAAGTAGATTTCTAACGCCAAGTTTTAAAATACTGGATATAAGATTGATACTTGCAGCAGCAAAGAGTGCAACCACAGAGTTTTCAAAAAGAAAAGATACCGATGTTGTTAAACTCATCAGTGTAAAAAATATATAAAAGACTTTTCCCCAATTCAAAATAGGACTCCTTGGGATTTTAAATTATAAAATTAATTTGATTAATTTTAATTAAAATAGAATAAAATTAAACTTAATTACTCTAAATATTAAATAGAAAGAGAGTGCATTAAAATGCACCCTACATTGTACCTTGTTCATACATCGCACGTTGTTTTTCTCTCTCTTTTTCACGTTTTAATTTTGCTGCTTCTCTTTCTCTAAATTCAGAGACAGAGAAGTTAAGCCACATTAAAACAGGAGAAGCAACAAAGATAGAGGAGTATGTACCCACAACAACACCAACAAGTAGTGTAAATGAGAATCCATGAATAATCTCTCCACCTAAAAGGAAAAGGGTTAAAACAACAAAAAATGTTGTTAATGAAGTCAGGGTTGTACGTGATAACGTCTTGGTAACCGACTCATTAATAATATCTTCCATTTTTGGTGATTTAATGGTTCTTACACCCTCTCGAATACGGTCAAAAACAATAACTGTATCGTTTAGTGAGTAACCCAAAATGGTCAAAACTGCTGCAAGAATAGGTAAATTTACCTCTACTTGGAAAAGTGCCAACATTCCCATAGCTATAGTAACATCATGAACCAATGCCACAACTGAAGCCATTGCAAAACGCCACTCAAATCTGAATGATAGATAGAGTAAAATTCCAATAATAGATAGAAGCATTGCCATAAGACCTTTAGTCTTTAGCTCTTCTCCAACTGAAGGTCCAACCAAGTCTACACGTCGTATCTCAAATGTTCCTGTTGAAGCCAACATCTTCTGTACTTCTACTTTTGCCCCACCCTTTACAGATTTTGATGCCTGTTTGGTTCGAATAACAATTTCTGAATCATTACCAAAAGAGGTCACCGTAGCACCAGCATAATTAGGATTAGAAGAGACAATATCTCGTACTTTCTCTATGGGTGCAACACCATCATATTTTACTTGGATAATGGTTCCACCAGCAAAATCAATACCATAATTTAAACCTTTAGTTAACAGAAGTCCCAAAGATAGAACAACTAAAATGGCAGAGAAAATACCAAACTTTTTAGCATTTGCCATAAAGTCTATAGATTTTTTATATTTAAAAACTTCCATTATTTTGCTCCTTTTTTGCTGGTCTCTTTTTTGATTCCAAACCAAAAGTTCAATCGATTTTTATCAATCTTTGGAAGAATCCACTGATAAATCCCATGTGTCCCAAGAATGGCTGTTAGCATAGATGCTAAAATACCAATACTAATGGTTAATGAAAATCCCTTAATTGGTCCTGTACCATAAGCAAAAAGAACAACAGCTGCAATCAATGTGGTTACGTTTGCATCCCAAATTGCAGTAAAAGCATTATTATAACCCTGCTCTATCGCTTTGGTAATAGAAGCACCTTCGTGTAAAAGTTCACGAATACGCTCTGTAATAATAACATTGGCATCAACAGCCATACCTACGGTTAAAACAATACCTGCCATACCTGGAAGCGTTAATGTTGCCTCAAAAAGTGACATAACAGCCAAAATCAAGAAGAGGTTTGCAATCAGAGCTAAGTTGGCAACAATACCTGCCATTCCGTAATAAAGTACCATAAAGACAATTACAGCCAAGAAGCCTACAATTAAGGCAATAAGACTTGCTTTAATATTGTCTGCACCAAGACTTGGTCCAATACTTCTTTGGCTCTCTACTTCTACAGGAGCTAGTAATGCACCCGAACGTAGAGCAATCGCGACATCATGTGCCTCTTGAGGCGTAAATGCACCTGTAATCTGAACCTGTCCACCACCAATACGCTGTACAATATTTGGAGCTGTATAAACTTTTCCATCAAGAACAACAGCCATTCTTTTTCCTACTGATTTCTCGGTAAAGTCTGCAAAAATCTTGGCACCTTGTCCATTTAAAGAAAAGTTGATTAATGGTCGTGTTGTCTTCTGCTCATAACCAACTTTGGCATCAGTTAACATTGAACCATCTAAAATAGGAATAGAGTAGAGTAGATATTTTCGATTCTCATCAGAAACATCTGGCAAGATAATGTCTCCATACTGTTTTGCTTCAGCTTCAGTCATTGAGTAGACACGATTAGCTCTGTCTTCATCTACTGCCATCATCTGAAGATGTGCAGCTTTGGCAATTAAAGATTTAATTCTATCTTCATCCTCTTGGGTTTTAATCCCTGGAACTTCGACTAAAATTCTATCACTTCCCTGTTTTGCAACAGTTGGTTCTGCTAATCCAAACATATTTAGACGATTTCTAATCGTATCAACAGCTTGGTCAATGGCATTTTGTTCAGTTAAAGCAGAGAGTTCAGGAGAGAGGGACATCTCATAAAGAAGCCCACTTTTTTTAATAGTAACCTCTTTAAACTCCTCTGCTAACATCGCATCTACTTTTGGCTTGTCTGCTGGGTCAAGAAGTTCAAAAACCACTTTTCCATTATCTATTTTTAAATCTTCAACAACAATATCTTCACCTTCAAGGTTATACTTAACCGTTGTTCCTATAGATTTAATTTTAGATTCCAGTGCCACCTCTGTTTTTACAGAGAGTAACATATGAAGCCCACCTTGCAGGTCAAGCCCCAACGTAATTTTTTTGCCCTCTTCGCTCTGCGTTAGGGATGGAATAGAGAAGACTATCCCAAAAATAAAAGCAAAAGCAAAAAGGACAACTCTATAGTTTAGTTTTCCCATTCTCTTACGCTTCTACCTTTCTGTTAACAAAAGCTTTATCTAATTTAACAATTGATGTATCGTTCAGTTTGATTTTGATAAAATCCTCTTCAACTTTAACAATCTCTGCATAGAGACCACCAGTTGTCAAGATTTTGTCGCCTTTTGTAAGTGCTTCAAGCATAGCTTGATGCTCTTTTTGCTGTTTCTGTTGAGGTCTGATAATTAAAAAGTAAAAAATACCAAATAAAAATATAAGTGGTAGAAATTGTCCTGCTGCTTCCATAGGGGAATCCTTTGAGTGTAATTATAAAAATAAGCCGTTATTTTACCATTAACAATATAATAGTGGGCTTTTTGATAGCTCTTTTAAGTTCTGCTTCAATCTACTTCGATTGGATGGGTTTTAACGCTACGCTTCTCAATACAATTATGGGACTACTTGCCATCTATTTATGGCTTGTTTCAGATAAATTTTCATGGGTTTGGAGTGGATTCTTTATCGGTATATTTTGGTTTTGGTGGATGGGAATTAGCTTTATTCACTACCAAATGATATGGGCTGTACCCTTTGTTGTCTTTATTGTAGGCATCATCTATGCATTTCTTTTTTTTCTACTGATTTGGATGGTTTACTCTGCTCAAACATATCTAAAAATTCATCATCTTATAGGTAAATCTATCGTATTACTAAGCCTCTCCTATATTCACCCTTTTGGTTTTGACTGGTTTAAACCAGAATTGATGTTTACCAACAGTTATTTGGGCATAGAGAAGTGGCAATTTGCTATTGTGGTATTTAGTTTTGTATTGATGCTCCATAGAAAACAGCTCCTATTCTTATTTTTAATTCCTCTGGCTTATCCCTATACACTTCAATTTAAAAACATAGCTCAAGTCAATCCAAATATTCGTGTTATTAATACCCAAACAGCTGTTGAAGAGAAGTGGAATCCAAACTATAGAACAAGAGATATAGATGCTATTTTCAAGGAGATTAAAAGAGCTGTTGATGAAAGGATTGAGATTATTGTCTTTCCAGAATCTGTCTTTGCACTCTATCTTAACCGAGAACCTTATATTTTAACTGCCCTAAAAAACTACTCTAGACATATTACTATTGTTACAGGGGGACTCTATCAAGAAAATAACAAAACTATGCCTAGAAACTCTACCTATATTTTTCAAAATGGTCACTATCGAGTGGCAGACAAAGTGGTACTCGTACCCTTTGGAGAGCAAAATCCTCTGCCAAGTTGGATGGGGAAATGGATAAATAAGATATTCTTTGATGGTGCACCTGATTATGTCGGAGCAGAAGCATTTACAGATTATAAAATAAATGGTGTAACCTACAGAAATGCCATCTGTTTTGAAGCAACCTCTGAAAAGCTCTACGAGGGTGTACCTAAAAACATGATAGTCCTCTCTAATAATGGTTGGTTGGTTCCCTCTATTGAACCTACCTTACAGAAAATACTTCTTCAATACTATAGTAAAAAATATGGAACCACCATCTATCATTCAGTGAACATGTCACCAGCATATATTGTTCATAAAGGAGAAATTATAAAATGAATAGTTATAAAAAAATTTATCTAGTCCCACTTAAGGGCTATCAATATCTATCAAAGCTTCTTCCAGCTTCATGTCGCTATTATCCTACCTGTTCAGAGTATGCCAAGTGGCACTTTGAACTCAATAGAGCAGACAGAGCTTTTATTCAGAGTGGATTGAGAATCTTACGCTGTAATCAGCTTTTTGTAGGAGGAATAGATTATCCTGTGATGCAGTATAATCCACCCAAACTTCTCTCTTTGAATCAAAAACCAAGAGCCATAAAATATTGGTTTGTTCCCAAAGAGAGAGAACTTTTTTATGTAATTAAAGATTACACTGCATATTAAAACTATTTTTTAATAATTTCTTTATGTACCAAGGTTGTTAAACCAACAAGTTTCCATCCCTGAAGACCTGCTCGATAGTAGTGTATCTTCTCTGCTGGATAACCATATTTTAAAAGTGCAGGAACAAAATGAGAAGCTTGAGCACACCATGCACCATTATCAAAAACTGCCAACTCTTTTGCATTAGAGAAGTCCCATTTATCACCTTTTACTTGCATACCTAAAATTTTAAAAATCATCTCTATCTTCTTTTTACTTGCATCTTCAATCACTAAGAAAGGCAGATTAATAGCCGAAGGAATCGTCTCTAATTCAAACCAACTCTTCAGACGAGTATCAATTAAAATTCCCTTATGAGAAGAGATTTTTGTGTTAATAAATGCCAAAAGTTCTAACTCTCCAATATTCCCTACACGTTTATCTACTTTGGTTGGTTGAATACAGAAAGGAGGACACTCTCTTGATGTCTTAGTAAAATCATCTGTTAAAACGTTTTCAACATCTTGAATACGCTCTATCCTAACCTTTTTACCAGAATCACTGGTTATAACATGTGACAATTGACTGGTAATTCCAACCAAGTAATCATCGGCACTTGGTGTCTTTGCCAAGAGTAATCCTGTTAAGAGAGAGAAGAGAAGTAACTTTTTCATTTTATTATTCCTTGGTATGTTTTTCTATTTTTTTTAAATAAATTTTATTATACTATTTTAAAGATAAAATATCTTAACGTTCAATCACAAATTAACCATAATTGTGGCAGAATACTTCTCTTAACAAACAGCAAGGAAAAAAGAAATGTCAATCACCCTCAATGCCCCCCTAGATATGCACCTACACCTCAGAGATGGCGATATGCTTAACACCGTAGCCCCACTCTCTTCGCATAGTTTTGCAGGTGCTGTTATTATGCCCAATCTTGTACCACCTGTCACAACAAAAGAGGAACTTATTGCCTATAAAAAACGTATTAACTTACAAACCAGTGGCGATAAATTTACCCCATATATGACACTCTTCTTTAAACCTGATTACAGCAGAGCTTTTTTAGAGTCAATAAAGGATAACCTTACAGCCATTAAGCTCTATCCAGCAGGAATTACAACCAACTCCGAAGGGGGATTGAGTGGATTTAATGTCGAAGAGTTGGCTCCAACACTCAATGCCATGAGTGAGTTAAATATCCCTCTTTGTGTACATGGAGAGACCAATGGCTTTGTTATGGATAGAGAAGCAGAATTTGTCTCTATTTATGAGATGTTGGCAATCAATTTTCCAAAACTAAAAATTATTATGGAGCATATCACAACTAAAGAGAGTGTAGAGGCACTTGATAAATTTGATAATCTCTATGCAACCATCACTCTTCACCATCTATTAATTACTCTTGATGATGTGGCTGGTGGAATGTTACAACCCCATCTCTTCTGTAAACCCATTGCTAAACGTCCAGAAGATAGAGAGGCTCTACGAAAAGTAGCACTCAAGGGACATCCAAAAGTAATGTTTGGTTCAGACTCTGCCCCCCATCCACAACATGCTAAAGAGTCTTGTGGCTGTGCAGCAGGAGTCTTTACTGCACCCATAGCACTTCAAGTTTTAACTGAACTCTTTATGAAACATGCAACATTAGAAAATCTACAAGCTTTTATTTCAGATAATGCACAGAAAATATATACCAATATAACTGTTCCTAATAAAAAAGTCACTTTAACAGAAATACCTTTTGTTGTACCTGCAAAATATGATGAGGTTGTACCAATGTATGCAGGTGAAACTTTGGCATATACAATTAGCCATATAGAGTAAATATTGCTGTAGGTTCGATTTTATCGAACAAGAATATAAAAACCCATAAAATAGTTCGATGAAATCGAACCTACGAATAGAAGGATATAAAAGATGATAGCAAACAGTATAGAAGAGTTAATAGGAAATACCCCTTTAGTGAAATTAAGTAGACTCTCTGAACTTTCTGGAGCCACCATTCTAGGAAAATGTGAATTTATGAATCCTACCTCATCGGTAAAAGATAGAATTGCCATGAATATGGTCAATAGTGCATTAGCATCTGGTGTTATCAATCAACAATCTACAATTATTGAACCAACTTCAGGGAATACAGGCGTAGGATTGGCAGCCATCTGTGCTTCAAAATCACTTAAATTGATACTTACTATGCCTGAGTCTATGAGTATAGAACGTAGAAAGCTCTTAACACACTTGGGTGCTGAGATTGTTCTAACACCTGCATCTCAAGGAATGGCAGGAGCTATTAATCGTGCAGAGAGTTTGGCAAAAGAGCGTAATGGTTTTGTTCTTCAACAGTTTAATAATCCTGACAACCCCTCTATTCATAGGGAAACTACTGCCATGGAGATTTTAAAATCGACCAACAACAGAGTAGACTACTTTATTGCATCTGTAGGAACAGGTGGCACCCTTACAGGAACAGCTGAAGCTTTAAAAGAGCATCTTCCGAATCTTAAAGCCATTGCTGTTGAGCCTGAAACCTCTCCAGTTCTTTCAGGAGGTAATGGGGGTACACATAAAATTCAAGGTATTGGAGCAGGATTTATACCAACCATACTCAATACGAATATTTATGATGAGGTAATTACCATTTCTGATGAAGAAGCATTTACACAAGCCAGAGAGATTGCAAAAACAGAAGGATTACTTGTTGGTATCTCTTCTGGTGCAAATATCTCTGCCACTTTTAATATCGCTTCTCGTCCTGAAAACAGAGGAAAGACTTTTGTTACTATTCTTTGTGATACTGCTGAACGTTATCTCTCTACAGAGCTTTTTAAAGATAAATAGAGAGTAGATATGAAACCACTACTCTTTGAGACCATCCGAATAGAAGATGGTCAAATATTTAATATGCAGTGGCACAATAAGCGATGTAATCAGAGTCGATTGGAACTCTTTAAAGATAATAAAAAAGTTGACTTAAAAGAGTATATATCCCCTCCTCTAAAAGGTCTCTATCGTTGTAGAATATGCTACAACTCCTCAATAGAGTCAATTGAATACTTTCCTTATGCTCCTAAAAAAATTGAAACATTAAAAATCATTAAAAGTCAAATTGATTATCGCTACAAATATAACAATCGAGACCCCATAAATCAACTTCTTGATAAAAATTATGATGAGATTATTATTGAAAAAGATGGATTACTTACCGATACTTCAATTGCCAATATCGCTTTTTATACAGGTACTGACTGGATAACACCACAAAAACCCCTTCTAGAAGGGACTGTTAGGGCAAAATTAATGGAAAGTGGTTTCTTAATTCAAAAAAATATCAAAAAAGAAGAGTTACAAAAATTTTCACATTTTGCTTTAATGAATGCTATGATAGGATTCCAAATCCAAAAAAATATTAATATAGAATTATAAAGGGAAAAAAATGTCCATTGAGAACTTAGAGACAAAAGAGTTCAGAGAACTGATGCAGGAGCATATCTCAAATACCATTGAATATATGTTTAATAATAACCAAGAGTTTGGTATTGCCTGTGATATAAAAGAGGTTCATTTTAACCCACAATTGCCTGTAGATATTAGTAAATCTTTACCTGAGATTACACTTTTTATGTTGGCAAACTACTCTTTTGAATCTGCCTCACTAGACAGCAGTTACCTCTCTTTCGAAGCAGGATTTGGCAATGAAAATTTTGGTGCATTGGTACAAGTTCCTCTACTTTCAATTAAACAACTTTTTGTAGGAGAGTATCCTGTATTAATGAATATCGCTGCCTATAGAGAAGAGATAGAGATTAAAGAGAAGGAAAAAGAGGAAGAGGAAGTTGACTCAATGTCTGCACTGCTTAATAATCCAGAAAATGCTAAACTTTTAAAGAAAAAAGTTAAAAGTTAATATTCAAAAGCAAGAGTTTTTCAACTCTTACTTTTAACATTTACCTGAAATAATATAATTTACAACATTATCAATAAAGACATTATTTTTATTCTCTTTGGTATAGACAATATAAAATTTTCGTGTCATAGTAAATCCATAAATTCTTGATTCAAATAGCTCTCCACGAGCCACCTCATCTGCAATAGCATGTTTAGAGATAACCGATACAGTAGGCTGTGTTGGGTCAACTTTTGAACGTTTTACACTCTGTAATGCTGCTGTGGTGTTTGAAACTTCTGAAAGTACATTAAAACTTTTACAAGAAACACCCAACTCTTCAAATACCTCTGAGATTAACTTACGTGTATGTGAACCCTCTTCACGACAGACCCACTTATACTCATAAAGCTCTTCGGTATTGACCGTCTTAGGCAGAGGTGTATTAGAAAAAATTACCAACTCATCATCAAACCACTCACGATAGATTAAACCATCATCAAAAAGTGGAGATTCAATCAAACCAACATCAAATTTTCTCTCTCGTAGACCTTTAATAATCTTATCAGTCACATCTATACTAAGAACAACATCATTTCCAATACTCTCAGCAATGCTATTTAAACACTCACCAGGAATAACATAAGAGCCAATGGTGTATGAAGCAGCCAATCTAAAGGTCATCTCTTTTTTAATAATCTTTAAAACATCTTTTTCTAGACTTATAATCGACTTTTCTAACTGTGTAACAACTTTATAGAGTTCTTCTCCCTCTGGAGTTAACTTTATACCATTCTTTTTTCGGTCGATGATTTTTGCTTCAAGATACCCTTCTATATATTTAATCTGCTGTGTAACTGCTGGTTGAGAAATACCCAACTTGGCAGAGGCTTTAGAGAAACTTCTCTCACGTGCAACCGTTAAAAAAGTCTCCATTTTGACAAAATCTTTTAACATTACCATCCCTTATAATTTTTATTCAAATTATTATATCAGATTATATTTAAAGTTCTTCATAAGCCAAACAAATATTTTTTAATTTAAATATAATATGGAGTTATTAAAAAGTTGAAAATATTAAAAATTAACCAGTAACATGTTATAATATATAAAAAGTGACAACAAAAATGCGAGACGTTATAGAAGCTCTAAATGAAGCTCAACAGGAGGCTGTTCAACATATTGATGGACCTCTACTTATCTTGGCTGGAGCAGGTTCAGGTAAAACTAAAACCTTAACCACAAGATTAGCTTATCTTATAAGTGTAGTGGGTATTGACCCACAAAACACTTTAACCTTAACCTTTACCAATAAAGCAGCCAAAGAGATGCGCTACAGAGCTTCATCTCTTATAAATAACCAAATTAGTTCTATGCCTCTTCTATGTACTTTTCATAAATTTGGTCTGCTCTTTTTAAAATTTCATATCGAAAAGCTAGGACGTGCCAATAACTTTGTAATTATCGATTCAGATGATAGAAAAAAGATACTTAAACGTATTGCAAAAGAGCATAAGATAGATTTGAATATCGCCTTTATTAGCTCAGAGATTTCAAAATATAAAAATACCCTGCTTACAGCAAGTGAGATAATGAAGAAAGCTGAGCTTTCAGACTATCAAAAAATTGCTAAAATCTACAAAGACTATGAACGAGAGATTATCGAAAACAATCTGGTTGATTTTGATGACTTATTGATGTTAACCTATCAAATTCTAAAAGAGAATAATGAACTCAGAAGAGAGACCTCCAACCGTTACAAATATATTATGGTTGATGAGTATCAAGATACTAACGAGCTTCAATTTAAACTACTTGAACTCTTGGCATCAGAACATAATAATCTCTGTGTTGTAGGTGATGATGACCAGAGTATATATGGTTGGCGTGGTGCAAATATTAGAAACATATTGGAGTTTTCAAGCTATTTCAAAGATACAAAAGTTGTTAAGTTAGAGATTAACTACCGTTCAACAACTCCAATCTTAAAAGCAGCCAATGAGTTAATAGAGCATAACAGCCAAAGAATAGGAAAAAAGCTCTCCTCTTTTAAAGGGGATGGTAAAAAAGTAAAACTTTTCCACTCTCTTGATGAGTCACGAGAATCAAGAAGTATTGCCAAAGAGATAAAAGAACTTCTTAATCAAGGGGTATCTTCTGATGAGATTGCTGTTTTATACCGTATTAATGCACTCTCACGCTCTCTAGAGGAGGGATTTACTAGAGAGGGACTCTCTTTTAAACTTCTTGGGGGAATGCGATTCTACGACCGTGCAGAGATAAAAGATATTATCTCCTATTTTAGGCTTTTATCCAATCCAAATGATGATTTTTCTCTGGAGCGTATTATAAATAAACCCAAAAGAGGTTTGGGAAAAGTATCGATTGATAAATTAAAAAAATCTGCTTTTCAAAAACAGTGTTCTATCTTTACACTTATTAGTCAAACATCTTCGTCTGAACTTACAACCATCCTCTCAAAACGGGCAGTCAATTCACTAAAGATATTTGTTCAACAGATTACCCTTCTCAGAGAAAGTGTAGAGCATTCACTCTATAACTTTTTAGAGGAGTTTGAAAAGCAAATAGGTATCAAAAAGTTTTATGCTTCAATAGTTGATGGAGAAGAGCGTATTTTAAATATTGATGAGTTCTATGGCTATTTTAGAGAAGCCATATTAAAAAATCCAAATATAACACTCAATACCTTTTTAAATGAGATATCTCTACAGAGTGAACAAGACCAAATAGATGAAAATGCCATAACTATTATGAGCATTCATGCCAGTAAAGGATTAGAGTTTGAACATCTCTATGTCATAGGCTTAGAAGAGGAGTTTTTTCCTCTTTTAGGTGAAGGGTGTAATATAGAAGAAGAGCGACGCTTGGGTTATGTAGCCATCACACGTGCCAAATCTGACCTAACCCTCTGCTATACCGACAGCCGATTCTATAAAGGGCAGAGAAAACGTATCAGAAAGAGTCGTTTTTTAGGAGAAGCAGGACTTATTGCTGATACAGCATTTCAACGCAGTAAAAGCCCAAGCTATAAAAAGGGTGATTTAGTTAAACACAAAATCTTTGGAATAGGCAGAGTACAAGGTGTAACAAAATCAAGAGATGGCTATAAACTAAAGATAAACTTTGGAAGTAGCAAACGAGAAATTATGAGCTCTTTTGTGCAATCAGTATAGTTCGATAAAATTGAACCTAAAAATAACAAGCATAAAAATAGCCCAAATTCTGTAGGTTCGATTTTATCGAACACTAATCTTAATGGAAAAAATAAATGAATAGACTCTTCGTAGTAAACAAACCCATCTTTCGCTCATCAAACGGCTATATGGGTTATGTTAAAAGAAAATATAATACCAAAAAAGTAGGATTTTCAGGAACACTTGACCCCTTTGCCACAGGTTGCCTAATAGTAGCTACAGGTCAATACCCAAAACTTTTTCAATACCTAAAAAAAACACCAAAAGCCTACACTGCTACCCTATGGCTTGGAGCAAACTCACAAAGCTTAGATATAGAGAATGTAGACTCTGTAAAAATGATAGATGAATTCACTATCAATGACATCTATCAAGCCCTAGAATCACTAAGAGGAGAGTTAACCTACTATCCCCCAAAATTCTCTGCAAAAAAAGTTAATGGAAAACGAGCCTATGATTTAGCAAGAGCAGGAGAAGAGGTAAAACTAAAAGAGATAACCTCTACCATCTATGATATTCACTTGGTCAA
>Ga0256843_1001813_pt1 | contig 16275 bp, 17 predicted proteins | sample AlvinellametaG_FD_191572 | JGI IMG/M metagenome (GOLD analysis project Ga0256843, IMG submission 191572) | Pompeii worm associated microbial communities from hydrothermal vent at the East Pacific Rise, Pacific Ocean - Alvinella | ecosystem: Host-associated > Annelida > Integument > Unclassified ... | reverse complement strand
ATGTCCTATTGCAACACCAAAGCCATCACTACTAAAATTGCTACATTTTCTCTCTAAATTCTCTAACTTTCCAACAGCCTTAAAGCTATTTAAACTGCCATCATCAACTACTGCAATTCCAGCAGAGTCATATCCTCTATACTCTAGCTCTTTTAAACCATCTAGTAGTATCTCTTTTTTTTCTTTCTCCCCAACATAACCTACAATTCCACACATATAAATCTACCCTTCTAAAAACTTCTTTATAGCCTCTACTCTACTCTTAACCTCATCAATTCCTATAATAGCCATTACCTCATCAAGCCCAGGACCTCTCATAGCACCAAATAGAGCAACTCTTAAAGGCTGCCCTAGCTTTCCAAAGCCAATCTCTTTAGATGCTACAAACTCCTCCATAACTTTATGGATATCCTCTTTAGTTGTAGCACCACTTTTTTCTAGCTTATTTACAAACTCTTCTATAATCTCTAATGCCTCGCCTTTAAAAGCCTTTTTTATAGCTTTAGAATCATACTCTTTTGGCGCATTTATAATAGAGTTTATCTCATTTGCTAAATCTACTAAAGTTTTAGCTCTACCTTTGGTAATTTCTATTAATAGTAGCATTTTATCATTATATTTTAAATTTACATCAAAATCTTTCAAAAGTTTGGCTAACTTCTCATTAGAGCTATTTTTAATATAGTGTGCATTTAACCAAAGCAATTTATCTAAGTTATAGCTAGATGCGCTTTTATTAATATTTTTCGGGTCAAAAAGTTTAATCATCTCTTCTACACTAAATATCTCTTGATCCCCATGGCTCCAGCCAAGACGCACTAAAAAGTTTAATAAAGCTTCAGGCAAATAGCCCATCTTTTTATACTCCATTACATCTAAAGCACCATCTCTTTTACTAAGCTTCTTACCCTTTTCATTATTTATCATTGCTACATGGTAAAATTTAGGTGGCTTAAAACCAAGTGCTTTATAAACTACTAGCTGTTTTGGCGTATTATATAGGTGGTCATCTCCTCTAATTACATCAGTTAGCCCCATCTCATATCATCAATAGCTACAACAAAATTATATGTAGGTGTGCCATCGCTTCTAGCAATAATAAAATCATCTACCTCACTTGCAGCTATTTTAATATTACCCTTTATACCATCAACAAACTCTATAAATCCCTCTTGAGGCGCTTTAATTCTAATTACAGGCTCAACCCCTTTTGGTGGCTCTCCACAAAAATCTCTATATCTGCCATCATAATGAGGGCGCTCACCTCTTGCCTCTTGCTCTGCTCTTAGGCTATCAAGTTCTTCTTTAGTCATATAGCACTTATAAGCTTTGCCCTCTTCTAAAAGCTTATCAATATACTTTTTATATATATCAAACCTTTTAGATTGATAAATCACATCGCCATCATAATCTAAACCAACCCAATCAAATGCCTCTAATATAGCTTTTAATGCCTCATCAGAGTTTCTGCTAAGGTCTGTATCTTCAATTCTTAATAAAAACTTTCCATTATTCTTTCTAGCCCAAAGCCAAGAAAATAGTGCTGTTCTTAAGCCCCCAATATGCAAATACCCAGTAGGGCTTGGCGCAAAACGCGTTACTACCATTGTTTTCCTTTTTTTATATTTAAAATATATCTACCGCTCTTCGCTCTAAGCTCTATGCCCTAAGCTCTTTTGGGCAAAGCCCAAAAGCTACCCCTTATAGTTCTCTAAATATTTTGTATCAAAATTATTACTTATAAAGTCTTTGTTTCTCATCATCTTTCTATGAAAATCGATAACCGTTTTAACCCCTGCTACCTCAAACTCATCTAAAGCTCTTTTCATTCTAGCAATAGCAGCGTCTCTATCCTCACCCCAAACAATTAGCTTTCCTATCATAGAATCGTAATGAGGTGGTATAATATAGTTACAATATGCATGAGTATCTACACGCACATCTTTACCACCTGGTTGAATCCACTTTTGAATTTTACCCGGGCTTGGCAAAAAGCTAACAGGGTCTTCTGCTGTAATTCTACACTCTATTGCATGACCTTTAAGCTCAATCTCTTCTTGCTTTGGAAGCTCCTTGCCTTCAGCTACTTCAATCATAAGCTTAATAATATCAAGCCCACTTACCATCTCACTTACACAATGCTCTACCTGAAGCCTTGTATTCATCTCCATAAAATAGAAGTTATTGTGCTTATCTACTAAAAACTCAAATGTTCCAGCACCCTCATATTTTAAAAATTTAGTTGCCCTTACTGCTGCTTCGTGCAACTCTTTGCGTCTGTTTTCATCTAAAACAACTGCTGGTGATTCTTCTATTAATTTTTGGTGGCGACGCTGCATAGAGCAGTCTCTCTCACCAACATGAATAGCATTTCCATGGCTATCGCCAAGCACTTGTACCTCTACATGGCGAGGGTTTTCAATAAATTTTTCCATATATAAAGTGCCATCACCAAATGCATTAACAGCTTCAGCCTCACACGCTAAAAATGCATTTTCTATATAGCTCTCATCTTCTACAATTCTCATACCTCTACCGCCACCACCAGCAGCAGCTTTTAAAATTATAGGATACCCTACAACCTCTCTTGCTAACTTCTTAGCCTCCTGGGGTGTTCTAACAGCTCCATCACTACCAGGAATTGTAGGTACTCCAGCCTCAGCCATTACTTGCTTAGCTTTAGATTTATCTGCCATTAACTCCATTAATTCAACTGATGGTCCAATAAATTTAAGTCCATGAAATTTACAAATCTCTACAAAGCTCTGATTTTCACTTAAAAAACCATATCCCGGAAATACTGCATCACACTCTGTAATCTCAGCTGCACTAATTACTGCTGGAATATTTAAATAGCTATCACTACTCTTAACCCCACCAATACAAACAGCCGCGTCAGCAAAATCTAAATATGCCGCTCCCTCATCGCCTTTTGAATAGACACAAACTGCCTCTTTACCCATCTCTTTAATTGTTCTAATAGCCCTTAAAGCAATCTCTCCTCTATTTGCTATTAGAATTCTTTTAATCTCTTTCACCTAATTCTCCATTTTCAATTCTCAATTAAATTATAGTTTCTCTACTCTAAATAGTGGCATATCATACTCAACAGGCTCACCATCTTGAACTAAAATCTCTAAAATCTTACAATCATACTCTGCTTCTAGCTCATTCATAATCTTCATAGCTTCTAAAATACAAAGTGTCTGCCCTTTTCTTACTCTATCTCCAACACTAACAAATGGAGGAGAATCTGGTGATGGCGCAGCATAATATGTTCCAACCATTGGAGATGTAATAAACTCACCTGTAACACAACTTGCACTCTCTGCTTGAGCCTCTTCTTGCTTTGGTGCTGGTATAGCCTCTTGAATAACAGGTGCTGATACTGCTTGAGTTGCATTAGTAACTGCAACTTCACTTCCTACCTTTTGCATTGCAATCTCAAAATCACCATCTTTTACTTTAAGTTTGCCTAATTTACTTCTACCAAAAACTCTTATTAACTCTTTAATCTCTTCTAGTTTCATCTACTAATTCCTTTAGTATCTATAAACATAGCGTTTATAAATGTAAAAATATTTTGGTTATAATACCATAAATTAAATGAAACAAAAGAGGTTTTTATGGGTTTAAAGTCGGATAGCTGGATAAGAGAGATGTCGAAGAAGGGTATGATTACACCTTTTTGTGAAGGTTTAGTTGGAGAGGGTGTAGTAAGTTATGGTCTAAGTAGCTATGGATACGATATTAGAGTTAGTAATGAGTTTAAAATTTTTACAAATATTAATGCTGAAGTTGTAGATCCTAAAGATTTTGATGAGAATAATGTAGTAGATTTTAAAGGAGATATATGTATTGTTCCTCCAAACTCTTTTGCATTAGCTAGAACTATTGAATATTTTAAAATACCCCCAAATGTTCTAGCAATTTGCCTTGGTAAAAGTACATATGCAAGATGTGGAATTATTGTAAATGTAACACCATTTGAGCCTGGATTTGAAGGACATATTACTATAGAGATAAGTAACACTACTCCTCTTCCAGCAAAAATCTATGCAAATGAGGGTATTGCACAAGTGCTATTTTTTGAAGGAGATGAGCCTTGTGAAACAACATACGCCGATAGAAAGGGCAAATATCAAAAACAAAGAGGTATAACTTTGCCAAAAATTCTACAAAATTCTTAAAATTATGATATAATAACTACTGTAATTTTAATCAAGGAGAAAAAATGGGAATATTTAATTTCTTTAAAGATGCAGGTAAAAAACTGCTTGGTAGTGGTAATGATGACGAAGCTATTAAAAACGAGATTGAAAGTAGCTTTGAAAATGAGCCGGTTCAAGGCTTACAAGTATCAGTAGAAGATGGTGTTGTAACTCTAGCTGGTATTGCGCAAGATAACGATACAAGAGAAAAAGTTATCCTAATTGCTGGAAATGTAGAGGGAGTTGAGAGTGTAAATGCAGATCAACTACTAACACCAGAGATGATTGCAGAATCAAATGAGCGTGATTTACCTGAGCCAAGATTCTATACTATTAAAGATGGAGATACACTATGGGGCATTGCAACAGAGTTCTATAACGATGGTAACAAATATGAGTACATAGTAGAAGCAAATAAAGAAGTTATTAAAGATGCTGATTTAATCTACCCAGGTCAAAGCATTAGAATTCCAGAACTAGCGTAAGTTACAAGAGCCTCTTTGGCTCTTTAAGGTTGTACCCACTTAATCCAATCATCTGCACTTAATTCTGTATTATTATTTATTTCGAGTAATAGTTTTTTGTTTTTTCTTATATCAAATGCTAGAACATAATACAGTTTTTCATTACTATTATTGGTAGTTTCTCTAGCAATCTTTTTTAATTTACTTATATCTTGTTTAATTTTTTCAAAAAATTCATCATCTGTTTCATTCGTTTCTCTTCTTAATTTTAATTCTATTATTGTATAGTATTCATCAAATTTATAGCCTTTAGACCTTTCTAATCCTATATCAATACCATTTGGATTTAATATAACTATATCTGGACGGTCAGCTAATGTGTCTTCTCTACCATAAAATCTTATTTCCGTACGGACAGATAGTGGTTGAGGCAATTTCTGTTTTAAGTAACAAAATAAGTTACATTTTATATCATCTTCAGTTAAAAAATCTTTTCTATTCCAGTTTTTATCAAAAAACTCTCCATTATATTTCTAATATCTTCTCTAAATCTCATTTACCACACCTTCAATTCATTATACAAGCTATCTCTCTCAACTGGTATAAAGCCACTATTTTTAATTAAGCCTACAAACTCTTCTAAATCCATTCCATTAGCGCTATTTGCACCAGCTGCGCTTTGGATTGACTCTTTTTGGATTGTGCCATCTAAATCATCACAGCCAAACTCTTGAGCTAATAGAGCTAAATTTATTGTGCTAGTTGCCCAATAAGCTTTAATATGAGGAAAATTATCTAAAAAAATTCTAGCTATTGCATATGTTTTTAGTATCTCATTTGCGCTTAAGAACTTTTCTACTTTTAAGTAGTTATTCTCTCTTTGATAAACCAAAGGAATAAAAGCATTAAATCCGCCTGTTTTATCTTGTAACTCTCTTAATCTATTCATATGATCTATTCTATTTGCTCTACTCTCAATATGCCCAAAAAGCATTGTTGCATTACTCATTTTACCACGGCTATGCCAAATTTCGTGAATTTTAAGCCAATTTTTTGAGCTAACTTTGCCTTTACAAATTCTATCTCTTACCTCTTCATCAAAAATCTCAGCCCCACCACCTGGCATTGAATCTACGCCATTACTTATCATTAAATCTATTATCTCTTCATAACTTTTATTATACTCTTCGCTCAAAAAGTTAATCTCTGCTGCTGTTAGAGCTTTTATATGAATATCTGGCAAAGCCTCTTTAACTTTAGCAAAACTTTTAACATACCAATCTAAGCCTACCTCTGGATTATGAGCAGATACAATATGTACCTCTTTTGCCCCCTTAGAGTAAGCCTCTTTGGCTATATTTACAATCTCTTGCTCACTCATAGCATATGGATTTGGGTTTTTACGCGTCGCAGAATAAGCACAAAATTTGCAGGTATCTTTGCATATATTTGTTGGGTTTATATGGCGGTTTATATTAAAATAGCTCTTTTTACCAAATTTTTCTTCTCTTATACTACCTGCTAATTCACCTAGCTCTAAAAGCTCTAAATCATAGAGTTTAAGTGCCTCATCTTGGGTAATTCTCTCTTTGTTTTTTACTTTTTTAATAATCTCTTGAAGCATTAATAATCCTTAAAAAATTTGTGCTATTATAGCAATAAAAAAGTAGGATTAGCCTTGTTAGAGTTAAAAGCAAAAATTGAAGAGTTATTACACAACAATGCGCCAGATTTTCAGATAGCTAAACTAATAAAAGAGGATTTAAATAACTACTATAAAACGCTTCCTCAAATATTTAAAAATAGCGGAGGAAAAGACTTTTTACTAAAACATACAAAAAAGCTAGATAGCATAATAAAACTTGTATATACAGTTGCTACAAGAGAGATGTTTGCCGAGTATGTTCCATCAAAAACATATATTCCACTAACTATTTTAGCTCTAGGTAGTTATGGCAGAGAGCAACTCAGCCCAAAATCTGATATAGATATAGCTTTTATATATAAAGAAATTCCGGGCTATAATACAAAAGCTTTAATTGAGAAAATGTTGTATTTACTTTGGGATAGTGGGCTTAAACTTGGGCATAGAGTACATGAAGTAAATGAGCTAGAAGAGATTGCAAATAGCGATATAACAATAAAAACTGCCCTTTTGGAATCAAGATTTGTAGATGGCTCTAAGCGCCTTTGGGCAGAGGTAGAAAATCAGATAACTCATATAAGATTATATAATCAAAAAGAGTTTATTTTAGCTAAAATTCAAGAACGCCGACAATTAAGAGCTAAATATCCTCTAATGATGGAACCACATCTAAAAGAGGGAGTTGGAGGCTTTAGAGATGCTAATTTAGTCTATTGGATAGGAAAACTATTATATAATACACCTCGTATTAAAGATTTACCTAATAATATTGTAGATGAAAAAGATTATATAAAATTTAGAATTGCTTTAGAGTTTTTATTTCGTGTTAGAGCTGCTTTACATCTTAGTATAAATAAAAAAAGCGATCAATTACAATTAGAATATATTCCTCAAGTAGCTTCTCTTTTAGGTTATAAAAACACAGCAAATGCCCACTTAACTTTTACAAAAAAGGTAAATAAAAGTTTAAGGGTTATATGGCTATATTCAAGAATATGGATAGATGCTCTAACATCTGATTTTGTTCCTTTATACTCTAATTATTTAAAACCAAACAAAGAGTTTAAGTATGCAAATGATGTAATAAAATTTTTAATCCAAAGTGCTAATAAACCTTTTAGCTCTCATCCAAAACTAAACTTATCTTTACTTCATGCTAAAAATAAAGGTGAAACAAAAGAGCGCTATAAATTAGTAAAACAGATATTTAAAGCCCCATATACAAGCTCTATACTAACAGCCCTTTCAGAGGCTGGAAAATTAGGAACATATATAACTCCTATAAAAAAAGTAGAAGCCTTGCCACAATTTGATGGCTACCATAAATACCCAGTAGATACACACTTAATTAAGTGCGTTAAAGCTTTAGAAGATATAAAAGAACCTAAAATTGCCAATTTATATAATCAGTTAGAGCCATCAAAACAGTTTTTACTAAAATTAGTAACATCTCTACATGATGCCGGAAAAGGCAGATTTAGCGACCATCACAAAGTAGGAGCAGACCTTTTTAAAGCATATGCAAATAAATTAGAACTATCCCAAGAAGATATAAATTTAGGTTATAAATTAATACTTCATCATAATAAATTAAGCCAAATAGCTCAAAAAGAGGATATTTATAATCAAAAAAGTGTATCTAAATTAGCTGCTATTTTTAAAAATAAAACAGAATTAGATTTAATATATATATTAACATATGCAGATACAACAGGTGTGGGAAGTGATATATATAATAAATTTACAGCTAGATTATTTGAAACATTATATAATCATGCGGTAGAATTTTTACAACATAATAATTTCTTAGAAGAGATGGAAAAAAGAGTAAAAAGAGTAGATAAAATAGAAAGAAACAAAGAGTTTAAAGCACTTCCAAATAAGTTGAAAAGAAAAATATTATCAATAGAATCAAATCTTCCTTTTATAAAATATACAACCCCTAGAATTATAGAGATTACAAAACAGGCTTTAGAGATAGATACTTATGATTATATAATTACTAATGAAAAATTTTTAACAATAGAAATTATTAAAAAAGAGCGCCTAGATTTAGGCTATCTATTAGCAAAGTTATCAAATTTAAACCTTGTAAATATAGATATTATAAGACTCTTTGATGGTAAAAAATATTTTAAAATAGACTTTAATCAAAAAGTTCAAGAAGATGAGATATCTTATATAAAATTCCTTATAGAAGAGTCTTTTAAAGAACAAAAAGAGCCAAATATTAAAAAACCTCAAATTAAAAAAGAGGAGATTATAATAGATTGCAACCATTCAACAGATTATGCTCTCTTAAAACTACATACAAAAGATCAAAAAGGGCTTTTAGCATACCTTATGATTATATTTGAAAAGCTAAATGTAGAGATTGTTTCATCTAAAACATATACCCATAAAAAGTATGTAGATGATATCTTCTTAATAGAAAAAAATGGAAATTTTTGCTCTAACAAAGAGCTAATAAAACAAGAGCTTACTACTCTTTAGCAATAATCTCCATTAGCTCTTCTAAAAGCTCTTTTGCTTCATCATCTTCCATCTCTTTTGCCTCTATCTCTATTAAAATCTCTCTACACTCTCTATGCATATCTTGAAGCTCATCAAGCTCTTCTCTCTCACCTAAAGAGATCTCAGTACCATCTTTTATATCTTGAAAAATAGAATCTATTACACGCTCTAAATCAGGTATTACCTCATTTTCAAGTAGATTTTTTAATTTATCAATATTTGTCATTAGATATCCTTATATAGGGTTTTTAAATTGTAGCATAAAAAAATGTTAATTTGTAAAAAAATTTATAAAAAAGTGTAAATTTCCCAAAAAGGGAAATCTTTATTTCATAGAACAAGCAGATACGCCTGGAGGTGTTGTAGGTTGAATTGCTGCGTTGTCTGCGCCGCCCTCTTCTTGGATTTTATCCATAAATTCAGAAATTTTACTAGCAGCTTCTTGGAAGCGTTTTGCAGTCTCGCTATCTGGTTGATAATATGTTACTGGTTTTCCTTCGTCTCCACCTTTTCTAATCTCTGGCTCTATTGGAATTCTTGCAATTAACTCTGTACCAAACTCTTTTGCAACTGGCTCACTTGTACCCATTCCAAAAATATCGCTTTCAGTTCCACAACTTGGGCAAATAAATCCACTCATATTCTCTACAATACCAGCAATAGGGATATGAAGCTTTTTAAACATATCTAAACTTCTTCTACTATCATCAAGGCTAACTTGTTGTGGTGTTGTAACTGTAAGCCCAGCAGTTACAGGAACACTTTGAGCTAGAGTTAATTGTGCATCACCAGTTCCAGGAGGCATATCAATAACTAAAACATCTAAATCGCTCCACATAATATCGCGTAAAAACTGCTCAATAGCCTTCATTACCATAGAGCCACGCCAAATTACACTTTGCCCCTCTTCCATAAGGCTACCCATAGACATAACCTCAATTCCAAGAGCTTTAATTGGAAGCACTTTATTTCCTACAACCTCTGGCTTTTGCCCATCAATTCCAAGCATTCTAGGAATATTTGGTCCATAAATATCTGCATCAAGTAATCCTACCTTTTTACCCTGCATAGCAAGAGCAACTGCAATATTTACTGAAGTTGTAGATTTACCAACCCCACCTTTACCAGAACTAACCATTAAAAAGTTTTTAACTTGAGGTGCAATATTTTTACCAGTCATTGAGTTACTTCTCTCAATCGGTGCTTTTGGCGCACTTACATCTATAAAAATATCTTTAAATCCAAGCTTTTTAAGCTCTAACTCACTATCTTGGATAATCTGCTTTTTAACCTCATCGGCACTTGAAGTAATATCTACAAATACCTTTACACTATCACCATCTACCGCTACATCTTTTACAAACCCAAAATCTACAATAGATTTTGTAAATCCCGGATATATTACATTTCTTAAAGCCTCTAAAACCTGCTCTTTTGTTGCCACTACGACTCCTTATATTTTGATTTATTATCTTTTATATTAATTTAAATTATATTTAGCTTAAAAGTTGAGTTTTGGGTGTGAAGTGTGGGTGTGAGTGTGAGTAAAGTATTAGTTTAATACCCAACACTTCACACTCACCCACTAACACCTAAAACCTAACACCTAACACCTAAAAACCTACTTAGCTCCCATTAACTCTTCATCTGCCATCTCTTCTCCATGAGTATCCATAATATTTTGAGTAATCTTATAACTACAAAACTTTGGACCACACATTGAGCAAAACTCTGCTTCTTTAAATACATCTTGTGGAAGAGTTTCATCATGATACTCTCTTGCTCTATCAGGATCAAGTGCAAGTTCAAACTGCTTATTCCAATCAAAGTTATATCTAGCATCACTCATTGCATCATCTACATCTCTAGCATTTGAGCGACCACGAGCAATATCAGCAGCGTGTGCGGCAATTTTATATGCAATAATTCCCTCTCTAACATCAGCAGAATTTGGCAATCCTAAATGCTCTTTTGGTGTTACATAACATAACATACTAGCACCATGCCACCCACCAACTGCCGCGCCTATTGCACTAGATATATGGTCATATCCAGCCGCAATATCTGTAACAAGCGGTCCTAAAATATAAAATGGCGCTTCATGGCAATACTCACGCTCTAGCTTCATATTACGCTCAATTTGATTAAGTGGTACATGCCCTGGACCTTCAATCATTACTTGAACATCTTTTTCCCAAGCTTTAAGTGTTAGCTCACCAAGTACCTTTAGCTCACTTAGTTGCGCCTCATCACTTGCATCTGCAAGGCATCCTGGGCGAAGGCTATCACCAAGAGATAAAGCAACATCATATTTTCTGCAAATATCTAAAATAGCATCATATGCATCATAAAAAGGGTTTTCTTTATGGTGGTGCATCATCCAAGCTGCCATTAAAGAGCCTCCACGGCTAACAATTCCCATTTTACGCTTTGCAACATGTGGCATAAAGCGCAGTAAAAAACCTGCATGAATTGTAAAGTAGCTAACACCCTGCTTAGCTTGTTTCTCTAAGGTCTCTAACATCATATCAATAGAAAGGTCTTCAATTTTATCATTAATATCATGCAAAATCTGATACATAGGAACAGTTCCAATAGGCACACTAGAGTGCTTAATTACAGCCTCTCTAATCTTATCTAAATCCCCTCCTGTACTTAAATCCATAATAGTATCTGCGCCATACTTTAAACAAACATCAACCTTTTCTATCTCTCCGCTAACATCACTAGCAAGTGCAGATGAACCAATATTTGCATTAATCTTACAGCTAACTGCCATTCCAATAGCCATAGGCTCAAGATGTGTATGATTTACATTTGCTGGAATTATACATCTTCCTCTTGCTATCTCGCTTCTTAAAAACTCTGCATCAATATTCTCTTTTTTAGCAACATATTCCATCTCCTCTGTAACAATGCCCTGCTTGGCATAATACATCTGAGTTCGAACTTTGTCGCCCTTTCTCTTTTTTACCCATTCTTCTCTCATAGTATTTCCTCTGAATTTGAAGTTTATTATATTAACTAATTTATGCTAAGTTATACCAATCAAATCTTAAACCAATTTTAAATTTTAGTCAAATAGGACAAAAACTCTCCTATTTTACGATAACTCTTCAGAAAATAAATGTTACTTTTTTTTACACTTAGTGTTAAAAAAAGTTACACTTTTAAGCAAAGTTGGTTAAAATTGCATTAAACTTTATGTCTAAAAATAGGGAGTTTAATGAGAAATATCTCACTAATACTACTTGGAGCTGGTAACTCTACAAGATTTGGGTTACCTACTAAGAAACAGTGGTTATATATAGGTAATATTCCACTGTGGCAATTTGTAGCTAATCGATTAAAAGAGTATTACAATTTTGCCCAAATTGTTGTAGTTGGCAATAAAAATGAACTAAAATTAATGCAAAAATTTGATAATTTTATTTTTGTAGCTGGTGGCAATAGTAGGCAAGAGTCATTAACAAATGCACTAAAACATATAAATAGCGATTTTGTTTTAGTAAATGATATTGCAAGATGTTGTGTAGATAAAAATTTAATAGATAGATTAATTTCAAATGCAAAAGAGAACTCTTGCGTAACCCCTGCTATAAAGGTAAGTGATACAACCTATTTTGATGGCAAACCAATAAATAGAGATAAACTTCTAAGAGTCCAAACTCCACAACTAAGCCACACAAAAACATTAAAAGAGCTTTTAAAGAGTGCAACTGATTTTACAGATGAAAGTACCCTATTTTTTAACAATAATAAAAAAGTAATTTTTGTAGAGGGTTCAAAAGAAGCCGAAAAACTTACATATAAAGATGATTTAAAACTACTAAAGTGCCTAAAACCACCTATTAGTGAGCCAAAAACTGGCTTTGGGGTAGATATTCACCCATTTATTGATAATAAACAAATGGTGCTTTGTGGCGTAAATATTGACTCTCCATTTGGCTTTAAAGCACATAGCGATGGCGATGTGGCAATTCACGCAATAATTGACGCTCTGCTTGGAGCTTCATCTCTAGGCGATATAGGAGAACTTTTTCCAGATACTAGCGAGGAATACAAAGGCGCTGATAGTAAAGAGCTTTTAAAAGAGGTAATAAAATTAGTAAAAGGTGTGGGTTATGAGATTACAAACTGCGACATAACAATAGTTGCACAAACACCAAAAATTTCACCATACAAAGAGCAAATGTCAAAACAATTAGCAAAATTATTAGATATAAATGAAAGTCGCCTAAATATAAAAGCAACTACTGCTGAGAAATTAGGCTCAATAGGAAGAGCAGAGGGCGTAATGGTATATGCTACTGCAACATTAAATTACTATAATTGGGAGAGATTATGAAGATAAATATCATAGAAAATGAACTATACTTAGCACAAAGTATGGCATCGAAATTAGCTAATAGAAATTTTGAAACAGAAATTTTTAGCTCTATTTCAGATGCAATGAATAGTACGGGGGATATATATCTACTATCAACTACAATACCAGGGCAAGACCCCCTAAAATTAATAGAGAAGTTTAAAGATAAAGTAATTATTTTAATGGTTAATTATATAAATAACGATACAGTTGTAAAACCCCTTGAGATGGGTGCAAAAGACTATATTATAAAGCCATTTATTATTGAAGAGTTAATTAGAAAAATAGAGCACTACTATAGGTATAAAACCTACCAAAAAGAGAACCAATTTTTTAAAGAGCTAATTGATAGCATTATGGAAGAGATAGAAGTAGATTATGATGTTAATAGCATAAATCTACCAATTACAGTATATACAAACTACCAAAGAGTTGCTGATAAAGTTGCCTTAGATGTTGCAAATCGTTATAAAAAGCAGTTAAAATTTATAAATCTTCAAAAAGATGGTTGGCGTTCTAAAGTAAGAGCGTTAGAAAATAAAAATATTGCTTATGTCTCAAGAATCGATAAATTGAAAAAAGAAGAGAGAGATAGACTATTTGAACTACTCGATGGAAAATTAGCAATTATCTCATCTCTTGATACATCTGTTGAGACTCCATATGAGAAGATTACACTCAACTCAAACAATAAAATGTACGATCAAGGCAATATTTTAACTATAAATGAGTATGTTCAGTATATTATTAAGAAATTCCAATACCAATACCCAGATACAGAACTTAGTAAAAAGTTAGGTATTTCAAGAAAAAGTCTTTGGGAAAAGAGGAGAAAATTTGAGCTTTTCAAAAAGAAATGATACACTGTTTATAGATAAAGAGGCACTCTCGTCCTTAGCAATAGTACAAGAGGGACTACTAACACCTGTTACTGGTTTAATGGGTGAAAAAGAGGCTAAAGAGGTTGATACAACTCACCACTACAAAGGTCTTCCAATGCCTTTTTCGTTTATTTTAGCTCCAAAAGGAAAGATAAACGAAAAAAACATTAAAAACTTTAAAAAGGGACAAAAAGTTACTCTAATTTGCGATGAGATTAAAGTAGGTGAGCTAATTGTAGATGAGATATTCAAAATTGACCCAAAAAAGAGAGTATTTGATATTTACGCTACAACAGATACAAACCATCCAGCAGCAAAAAGAGCCCTAAATCGCCTTGGAGAGTGGGCTGTTAGTGGAGAGTATAGAGTAGAATACCCTCAAATCAAAAACTCAATAGAGCTTATAAAAAATAAAATAGAGCAAACTAATGCTAAAAAAATCTCTGGCTTAATGCTTGGTGCAAACCCTCTAAATAGAGCGCATGAGAGAGTTATTAGACAATCTTTAGATAATACAGACCTTTTAGTGATATTTTTAATTAAACCATTTACAAATGAGGGGCTAGATTATAAGATTAGAAAAGAGTCTTTAGAGATTTTTGTAGATAATTTTCTACCAAATAATAGAGTGCTTATTGTTCCTTTTGAAAATAGTTATATTTTTGCTGGTTCAAATGAGCTAATTTTAGATGCAACAGTCGCTAAAAATTATGGTTGTACAAGATTAATTGTAGGAAGAAACCATCGCTCTCTTGGTATGATTTATAATAGACAAAATGAGATGGATACCGTATTTGATACAATAAAAGATATAGGTATTAATATAACCTTGCTTGATGAATATGTATATTGCGATATGTGTAAGACTTTAGTTAATACAAATACTTGCCCACACGGACAGCACCACCATATACACTATCATTATAAATCTTTGATGGAGCTAATTAAAAGCGGAATCTTACCACCACCAATTTTGGTTAGAAAAGAGATTTCAGCACACATAATTGCATCTTTATATCCAAATAGAATTAAAAATCTTCAAGAAACTTATGATATGATATTCTTAAATAGCGGACTTTTAGAGCAAAGAAGTGAAAAAGATTTTTATCTTAAACTACTAGAGCTATACCAAACAAGCTCATTAACTTAAAGGTTTTATATGAATGCAAGAAAGCTTTTATTAACATTTTTTGGTAGCGGATTAGCACCATTTGCACCAGGAACAGTAGGAACTGCTGTTTCTATGCCATTTGGATTGCTAATTATCTACTACTTTGGCGCAAGTAGCTTAACTACATTAGTAATTGTTCTCTCAGTAATCTCTATTTTAGAGATTAATAAGTACGAAAAAGAGGGTGGAGAGCATGACGATAAATCTATTGTAATAGATGAAACAGTAGGCGTATGGCTAACTATGGCTATAACTTTTGGAGGGCTTAGCCTTTGGCAAAATGAGTATGTCTATTATGTTGCAATAATTTTAAGCTTTCTTAGCTTTAGACTATTTGATATCTGGAAACCATCAACTATTGGTTATATAGATAGAAAAGTAAAAGGCGGTTTAGGTGTTGTAGGCGATGATTTACTAGCAGGTTTTGCTGCTGGGGTTATGAATTTACTTATATTTAGAATACTAAACTACTTCCAAATATAAAAGAAGCCTTACGCTTCTTTCTCTTTTTTATATTGTAAAATTAGGCGTAAAGCCTCATCTTTTAATTTAAGTTTCTCTTTTTTCATACTTTCTAACTCTGCATCACTTAAATGTAATCTTCCTTCATCTGCATCTTTTGCTTTTTGATCAAGCTCATTATGTCTTTCAAAAATCTTAGCAAAATGGGCATTTTTTACCTTTAATTCGCTTATTTCATCTCTATATTCATGTAACATGAAAATCCTTTTGTCTATTTTTATTTATAATATATTATAACATCTTTATTATTTATCTTTTGTTTAGGTTCTATACTCAGCATTAATTTTTACATACTCATAGCTTAAATCACACCCATAAGATGTATATTCTGCACTACCTACATTTAAATTACAACTTATTTTAAAACTATCTTGTTTCATTATCTCATAAGCTTTTTCTTCTCTCTTTTTATCTAGCTCTGGATAATCTTTGCTATAAATTAATAAATCATCATAATATATCTCTAAAAGCTCTTCATCACACTCTATATTACTAGCC
>Ga0256843_1001812_pt1 | contig 16288 bp, 14 predicted proteins | sample AlvinellametaG_FD_191572 | JGI IMG/M metagenome (GOLD analysis project Ga0256843, IMG submission 191572) | Pompeii worm associated microbial communities from hydrothermal vent at the East Pacific Rise, Pacific Ocean - Alvinella | ecosystem: Host-associated > Annelida > Integument > Unclassified ... | reverse complement strand
AATATTTCTATTTTCTTTACTTTTTGTATATGCGGATGAGCTAAAAGATATTAATTATTCATCTATAAAAGAAGGTACACAGATAGAATTAATCACCTATGCTAACCAGAAGAAGGAGATTAATATTATACAAAAAAATCATCCTGCATATTATACGCCTAGGAGTCAAAAATTTGAACTTGTTCTCGATCCACAAATTTTACATAGTCGTTTTGGTACGATATACCTCTATGATTTATCCCATTCAGGTAGCTATCTTAATGCATTGTCGTATGATAATATGAAACTTGAAGGTGATTTAAACAATGTTAGTATTGGTATTGCAGATGAACAGTATTATCTTAAAGACGATCATTTTAAATTAGAAAATAAATCTTTTTTTTCACTCAATACATTGTATGATAGCATAAATTTATCTCGTCTAAAATATTTGGTCATACTTTCACCCCAAGAATTAGATTCGCCGATAAAAAAAATTATATTTAGCAAAAAAAAGTTAACATATCCACAGATGAAACATCCCATAGAGAGTTGGTCATGGAATCCAACACATATAACCTCAGATAAACTAAAGAGCACTCCGCTAAAACGTATATATCTACAAATAAGAAAAGGTTTTGAAAGTGCTTTAAATGAAATGAGTAAAAGTAATGTTAGTATTTATGGATTAAATGGTTCACCAGAAGACATTTTGAATTATACTCATTTACTAAAAGATATAGACTACCTTGGAAAACTAAAAGAGTCATACCCTAGAATTGAAGGGTTTCAAATTGATGTTGAACCCTATCTTCTTCTTCAGTATAAGAAAGAAAGAAATAGTGTCTTAAAAAAATATTTACAGATGATTAAAGAGTTAAAACTACATTGTAAACAATATGGATTAAAGTTTTCCGTTGTAATACCTTTTTGGTTTGATCAACTTTGTATTAACCATGAAAATTTTGGTTTTAAAGTAACAAGTCTTGTAGATGAAATTGTTTTAATGAGTTACAGAAGTGATTTAAATGAAGTAATAGATATTTCAAAATCTCTCTTAAAATATGCTTCTTATCATAAGAAAGAGGTACGTATTGGTATTGAGCTTATGAAAATAGAAGATGAAGAACATACTCTTTATTCTATCATCAAATCTTCTACACCATGTATTGTAAATGGTAAGTTAGAAAAAGAGTGCATAACCCTACATAAAGAACATCAATACACTGTAAAAGGCTCAGATATTAGTTTCTATAAGCAAACCCATAAATTAGATAATATATTGACATATAATGTACCCTATAGTTCATTTAGAGGGTTTGTTTTTCACCATTTTGACTTACTTAATACCCTACCAGATCTTAATATTTCCAACTAGTAACGCTTGAGAATTTTCTCAAGCATTAGCAGTCTATCATCATAAAAATATGCATGTATCAATGTTTTTTTCTTCTCTTCATCTAAGAAGTCTCTAATAATCATATAATCCATAGGATTTTTTGAAAAAAGTGCAATAGGTATAACTATATATTCAATACCTAATGTTTTACAATATTTCTTTTCAGACTTAACTAATTCTCTTGAAATAGGAAATTCTGGGTCCATTAAAGTAATCACTCTTTTGATACCTTCTGTTCTTTTATAATCTTCTAAATTAGCAACTGTAGGATACTTACCCAAATAAGTCTCTGGCGAGACGTGAACTAAAGCTTTATCTCCTGTCAGGCCTAGTAGATTGAGATGATTACTAATCAATGGAAAGTTCAGTGCAATTGCAACAAAATAATAAGAGAAAAATGTAGTAATTAGTAAAAATTTAAATAGTTTTTTCATGTGTTATACCTATAAAGCTTTACGCTTTATTTCTCCCCAGTTTGAATTCATAAAGTTAAATGTAGCCATAAATAATTCTGCCTTTAAGAGAGGCTTATAAATAAATGGTTCTAAAAAGCTTAAGAGTAATAGTTTAAAGTGTGCTTTATATCCAGTAAAGGTATGCTTAGTAAATAAATCTAAATAGAGACCAAAAATATTTAACATTATACCCCAAGCAAATTCTAATAGAAAGAAAATAACAATAGCATATGAGTTTGCAAAACCAAATACATACAAAACAATAATTGATATTACCCCTAAAAAAGTAATAATTGGGCCTAATGCCTCAATAAAAAGAAAATAGGGGAGAACTATCAATCCAACAATCCCATATTTAGGATTAAATAGCATTTTCTTGTGGTAATAAAGTGATTCAATGAGTCCTCTTTGCCATCTATTTCTCTGCTTTAAAAGTGATCCATAGTCACTTGGACATTGTGTCCAACAGAGTATTTGAGATACAAAACTTACTTTATGGTCAATTTTTTCTTCATAGCAGTGTCTACGCATACGAATAAGTAAATCAAAATCTTCACCAATTGCATGTCTATACCCTCCAACTGTTAAAACCAATTCCTTTTTAAAGATACCAAAAGCACCCGAAATAAGTATTAGACCATTATAGTTTTGCCAGCCTACTCTACCTGCAAAAAATCCACGTAAATATTCTAATATTTGAAAACCCTCAACAAGATTATTAGGTACTCTTCTTTCTACAAGCTGGTGATCTTCAATCACAGAACCATTCGTAATTCCAATAGCACCACCTACTGCTACAATACGTCGGTCACGCACAAATTTACTCATCCCATACAATATCGCATCTTTTTCCAAAATAGTATCTGCATCAACACAACAGATAAGTGGATATGATGCAATATTAATCGCTGCATTTAATGCATCTGATTTCCCACCATTTACTTTATCAATTACCATTAAGTTTGAATGTTCATGCGATTTATAGACTGCTCTTATTTCTTGGTGTTCAAGGCGTAGATTAGTAGGAACTGCTACTTCATGTAAATTGAAGTGTTGAACTACTCTCTCTAATGTTTCATCTTTACTACCATCATTAATAATAATAATTTCATACTCTCTAAAATCTAATCTTAACAATGAATATACTGAAGAGATAATTGTCTCCTGTTCATTATAGGCTGGAGCCAATATAGAGATAGGGGTATAAACTTTTGTACGATATAAAGTATACAATAATGTATCAATATCATAAAAATAATACCAGATCATTTGTTTTAATGTAATCCAAGTCATTCCCATAGTACTTACATTCGTAACTATAAGATAGAGGAGATAAAAATATTGTATCTGTTCAAATACAGATAAGAAGGGTGAAAATATCATGATATACCTTTTTCATACAATGTTAAACTTTTTTCTAATAACACATTATCAATACCTTTAGGATAATATTCAACAATCCAAGATCTCAATACATTTAATGGAATATCCATTTGAGATAAAGAAAAAAGGAAATTTTTTCTTACATAAAAATTTTGGTCATATAAATATAAAGAGAAAAGCCCATACTCTTCTTTTTTTACAATATCTAATGCAATTCTAGAAATAACAATACGAACTACATCATTTACATGATTATAGTTTTTTAAAAGTAAATCAGAATTTTTAATTTTCCAATGTGCTTGTATACGTAAGGTCGCAATAAGAAGTAAAGATTCGTTGTACTCTTGATTTAATTTTAGAAGTGCTTGATAAATTTTAGGACTACTAGGCAAAGTTTGCAATGCATATATAAGAGCACAGCAGACAGAGTTAAATGTTTTTGGTTTCCAAGTATTTAAAAAATCTACTATTTTAGCTTCCCCCAAAGAGATATATGCTTGAATAAGAAAAAATTCTGAAAACTTTTGTGTCAAAAACTCCTCCTTATCCATTTTTTCTAAAATGGCATAAAGTTCTATTAAATGTTCTTTATTTTTAGTACTAATAGCTAAACCAAAAAGTGCCAATGTTTTAAATTCTGGTATATCATCATTTCTAGGATTGATAAACATAGACAAAAAGAGTTTTCGTCCTTTAACATCTGCAAAAAGAACTAAAGAAGAGAAAAGATAAAGTTGATTATAGTGATTACTCTTTTCATAAACTTCTAATAATTTTTCAAATAGTTGCATCTGCGCAATATGCTTTTTGAGTTCTACTCGTTTTACTTCTTCAGTCGTTGTAAGCAATCGCATACCTAAAACTCTACAATATGCTACCAATTCTATTTTTTCGGAGAGATCAACAGGTCTATCTATATCATAATATGCATATTTCATTTGCTTGGTTTTAAGAATACTTTTTTTAGATTCTAAAACTTTTTTCACTAAAAAAAACGAAAAGAATGCAAAGGTAGAAATGACAAATAAAACAGCAGTAACATACCAAACTATATCTAATAGTGTTAAACTTATATTCATTTTAAATCTCCCTACCAATATTTACGTATAAATAGATTAACATAGTCACGTGTATAGGTATTATATTTATCTGTACGCCAATCTCTACCAATTTGTCCACCAATTGAATAGTTATTATATAACGGAAATTCAACAGAAGTTTTCAAGTATTTACTATGCATATTAGAAATACGATTACTTTTTTCTATCTCTTCATTTGAGTTAGATAAAGTATAATCAAGTGACCAATCAAGATGTTTAGCACCTTGATAACGAATTTGATTAAGATTTGCCCAACTCTTAGACCCTGGAGCATACGCAAATGTTTGTCGTATGAAAAGAAATTCACTTAGGTAATATACATACTCCCCACCATATAAGCTCACATCATCCTCACCATATTTACTCCACTGATAGCTTAACCCAAACTGCCATTTACCCGTACTATAATAGTGATGCCACCCTAAACTATAGTTACTAAAGAAATCTCTTTGGGGGGTATAAGAAAAAGAGAGAAATCCCCAATGTGGCTTAGGTAATTTTGGATAAAATTCCCCTTCAAATTTTTGATCTTTTAAACTGTATCTATTCGTATCTTGTAGCTTCATGTAGATCACATACTCATCAATTGGAAATGTCATCTCAATATATTTTGTGATATCATCAAAACGATAATCAGAATAATACCCTCTTTCCATTCCAACACCGAGCATATATTTTGATTTAAAATTTTGTCCATCTATGACTTTAGAAATATTTCTAAAATTCCATGATTCAATATTTTGCATCTCTTTTTCTAATGTTTTTTCAGATTCTTTTTGCTTTTTAGATTGAAGTTGATCTTTAATTTGCTTTATCTTTTTACTATAATCTATATGATAGGTCTTTTGCATTTTTTCATATAGATTTAAACTCTTGGTATTGTAATCATTCCAGAACAAAAGTGCTGCATAACGTTCTTTAAAATCTCTACTTTTAGGATATTTTTTAACTGCTTTCTCAGCTAAAACTAATGCTTTTTTTAGATGATCTAACTCTATATGTGATTGAATTTCAATCCAAAGTACATCATAGCTATTTCTTTGCTTAGAAGAGAGAGACTGAATATATTTTAATTTTAGAGAAGCACTTTTTTTCTCTTTTAATGTTTGAAGTATCGTATCAAAAGGTCTCTTTTTAAATATATTATTTTTATTGACAGCTTTTGTATCTTTTCCTAATATATTCTTTTGGAGTTGTTTTTGTTCTTTAGTATATGATTTATGATATTTTCTTGCTAAATCTTTATATACCTTTAAACTTTTTTTATACTGATTGTTCCAAAAAAGTAATCGAGCATACTGTTCAGCTGCCTCTTGGCTTTTAGGATATAAATGAAATAAATTTGAAGAAATGTTTAAAGCTTGTTCTAAATTTTTCATTTGAATATAAGATTGCATTTCAATCCATAAAACATCATAACTTTTACGTGCAAAAGGTTTTAATGTTTTTAAAAATTCATGTTGTGCTTGTATATTCTTCTTTTTCAGCATGGCAATAGACCACGCAAGATAAATTTTTTCATAAAGAACTTTATCTTTACTTTTATATTTTTCAATCTCTTGCTTAGCTTTAATCGGATTATTATTCCAAAAAAGTAATTTTGAATAAAGTACATGTAGTGCTGCACTATTAGATGATGTTTTTACTCTATCTTGAGATGTAAAACTTTGAACATCTACAAGAATTTGACACGGATTGTGTTCTATTGATATATTTTTTTGAAATGTCTTGATTTTATTTGTTGTAAAATCATTAGCAGAAGCTTGTAGGTACAGTACGCCTACGGCATGAAAAAGGTATAAATATTGTTTTTTCAAAATAAAATCCCTAATTTTTATTTTAAATTTTTAAAAGTAAAGATCTTTGTCTATATAAATAACATAGAGACAAATAACTTATTCTTTAAAGAATAATAGAAAGTATACTAAAAACTTATTTAAACCTAACAAAAAATTATCAAAGACTTCATAAATGTAACAAAATGATAACAAATTCATATATCTTACTCTTTTATAAAAAATTAACGTCAACCAAATATAATGTAGAGTAAAATACTCCTAATTAGACAAAAAGGTTTCATCCATGTTATTAACACGTGCCAGCGAATATGCCCTACTCTCATTAGATGTATTAAGTAGATCTGATATTCCTTTAGGTGCAGAGCAATTAGCAAATGAACTCTCTATTCCTAAAAGTTTTTTAGCAAAAATATTACAAAGTTTAGCAAAACAAGGCATATTAGAGTCAAGAAAAGGTGCTCATGGTGGGTTTATCTTGATAAAATCAATCCATGAAATTTCAGTAAATGAAGTTATTTTTGCTTCAGAAGGAAAAACTCCTGCAGTTTTTGATTGTTCTTCTTATGCTGAAACTTGTCCAAATGGTGCGATTGGAACATGTGTCATCTCTCCATTTCTTGCAAACTTCCAAACCAAAATTGACAATTTTCTTAATGGTTTAATGCTTAGTGATATTCTATAAAATTATCCTCCTATTTAAAAGGCAAACTTATGCAACAACATCTCTATCACCTTTCACATATTGACCTTGATGGCTACGGCTGTCAATATTTAACACAGCAATGTTTTAATACTATTGAGTGCTACAATGCAAATTATGGTCCTGAAGTTTCTGCACGTCTTTCAGAAATCATTAAAAAAATTGAGCAAGATATATTTATCTTAGGCAAAAGCTTTGAACCACTAGTACTTATTACAGACTTAAACCTTACAACCAAAGAGGCTAATTGGATTGAAAAAGAGGTAATTCGCGTAGGCGCGAAGCTTCAACTTCTTGATCACCATGCTACTGGTGCATCAGCAGCAGAACGTTTTGCATGGTATAAATTAGATACTACACGTTGTGCCACAACCATTACTTACCATTGGCTACAAGAACATTATAGTTTTGATGCTACTTGCAAACTACAGAGACTTGTTCAAGCTATCAATGCAATTGATATTTGGTTAAGTGCTGACCCTCTTTTTGAATATGGAAAAGTAATGCTTGGCATGATTTCTGGTGCTAGAGAGATTGGACGCATCTTATTTCCTGCACATGACAGAGCATTTAAGCTAGCAATGATTGATGCTGCAAAAGATAGAATTGATATGCAAGATGCTCCTATTAGACTTGATGATGACTTACACCAAATTAAAAAATCTTTTTTTAGAAAAGAAGAAAACAATACAAAAGACAATCTTGTTGCTTCATATGTCACACATTTATTGACTCAAGATAAACAACGTTTAACAATTACATACAAAGGTCATAAAGGTATACTTGCTTACAACGTAGGAAATGCTTCGATTATTGGAAATAATACGATGGTCGAGAATGAGGAGTATGCTTTCTATATGGATGTCAACTTTAGAGGTAACTTTTCACTCCGTTCTAACAACAAGCTCGATGTTTCAGCAATGGCTGCCCATATTGGTAATGGCGGTGGACATGTCAATGCAAGTGGAGGAAAAATAGAAGGATATAAAGACTCATTTGTCTATGCTGATGTTCGCACATTTATCCAAGAATATATTGATAAAAAGGCACTCTAGTCGCACTAAGTTAATCTTTTTTTGTTATGATAGTTCATTCATTAAAAGGTTATATTATGTTTAAAACTATTATTTTCTCTCTTCTCTTTAGTTGTACATCTATGTATGCTACTCAAAATTTTACACTCATCAGCTCGCTTGAGGGGATTGCATTCCCTATTCCCTTTGTAGAAAATAATAATACGTTAGAAGAACAGGATTTGTCTTTTTTTGCGTGGGATGGTATCAAAACTTATGAAAGTGCTCAGTCAAAAATAAAAAATTACCATGAGATTGTAATCTATCTTAATCCCGTTGATGAAGATGAAAATAAATTTGTGGAAAATAGTGAAAAACTGCATGAATATAATGCAAGAGTTTGGTATCTAATGTCTGCCGATCCCTCGTTAGATTACATTCAAGAACAAACCGACCTTATTGTTGACTATAATAAGGAGCATGATAAAAAAATAATAGGAATGTCTTTTGATATAGAACCTTGGACAGAATTTGAAGATCAAAACAGTAGTGATAATAAAGAAGCATGGCAAGACTACCTAGACTTCATGAGTGAGGCAAAAGATATTTTACATGATGCAAATTTACAAATTTCAATTTCAATTCCATTCTGGGTAGATAGAATAACAGAAGCTTTTCCTAACGATAGACCTATTAACTATGATGTCATCGATATTGCAGATGAAGTGATTATAATGACCTACACGACCTATGCAGATAGAATTATACCATATACACAGACATCATTAGACTATGCAGACACTCATTTTAAAAGTATTAAAATCGCACTTGAAATGCTTGATTATAATAATGATGAAGTTTCATTTTATACACATCCAGAAGATATAAAAGAGATATTGGCATTACCATCTCTCCCCTCTATTTTCTTTTCAGGATATATGATACATACCCTTGATGCCTTTGATGAAAGTGGCATTAACATTGAATATAATTCCACCGTCGATTAAAGAAAGGTGGAGTAATACTCTTTTAACTAATTTACGTTATAGTATAAACATCTCTTTCATTTAAAGGAATATAATGCATCTTCACATTAAAACATCATGGTTAAAATCAACCTTGTTTCCCCTTTTACTCTTAAGTACAACCATCACGTATAGTACTGCCCAAGAGAGTTCTCCTTCTCAATATGTACTTATTAATACTTTAGAGGGATTACTTTTTCCTGTGCTACTTCCTGAACCAGATATAATAAAACCATTAGTACCTCATTTTAGCATCTCCCCTCCTGAAAGTACTTCAGAAAATATAGTCTATGTTGAACTCTCTGGAGAAATAGGTACACAAATTATTATCAATGGTAAAACTATTACTACCATTGATAGTAGTGGACGTGCGTTAATCCCTCTAAATACATCAGGAGAAGAAGGGATCAAGTACTTCACTATTACCTTGCGTGATAGTGCGGGTAATCTTAGTGATGCGTTAAACATTAGTATTGAAAAAATACCTGATCCGAAATTTGATATTTCATATAAAGGGTTGACCTTTTATTATGAAAACTTATCAACAGAAGATTACCATCTGAAACCACTTGATGATGCAACATTCAATTCTCTAAGTAATACACAAAAGCAGCAAGTAGCACAAACGCTCTTAAGTAGTCTCTTTTTTGGATACACGAAAGAAGTACTTGATAAAAAAATAAACTCTGCACATTTCCTTGAAAATATCCGTTTAGGATTAGAAGAAGAGAGAACAGATAAAGCTAACATAGAGAGCTATATCTCTGATGAAGAGAAGTTTTACCAATCAGAATGGAGTGAATACCAAACAACCCATATTTTAAGTCGTTTTTATGCAATGAAAGAGTTAGATCGTTATTTTTTAAATAACTGGATTGCCTATATTCTCACACAAACAATTATGTTTTCACCCGCATATGAACTGGATACATCACATCGACCAAATATTGCAAATGTCTATAATCGAATTGTAACCTTTCTCAATGAAGAGAGTGGTATGCGATACATTACCTATGTTCATATGATGAGTGAAGACAATTGGCGACGATTTAGAAGTCCTGAAGATAATGGACGAGAGATGTTAGAGATTTTTCTTCAAGATCAAGATGATAGACATGTACCTATTGCTGCAAAAGCCCTACAAAATTGGAAACTTAACACAGACAATGACACACTAGAAGTAAGCCTAAATGAGAACCAAGACCCCCTTAAACTTTTTGACACAGTCATTATAAATGGTGATGATTTTTATAGAGAATTAGTTAAATCATCTGACTTTACCCATGGTGTGACTCGTCGCTTAGTTGACTTTTTCTTTACAGAAGCAACAGAAAGTAAAAAAATAAATATTACCCAAAGTATTGTTGATTCAAACCCTCAAACATGGCAAGATATTTTATTACAAATTGTATTCTCTGAAGAGTATCTACTTCATACAAAGAGAGTACGTAGCATGGAGGAGTCCTTCTATTCATATACTAAAAAAATATCTTATAGACATCAATACTGGACATTTAGTAGCTTTAAAACGGCTTTAGAAAATATGCATCAAGCCTCAATGCATTACAAATTGGGAAAACTGAATCGTGTTCCAACCGATGTTCTCTCTTTTGCCTATACACACAAATATTTAAGAGAAGAAATTTTTATGCGACACTCCAATGATCTTTATGTAGATGACTACCGTTCTTGGGCTAGACAAGGTTGGTCAGACAACTTTACAGATATAAGTCATTTTAAATTTAACGAAGAAGAGAAAGTAGAAACATTACATCAGTTTATTCAGTATCTCTTCCATTCTATCATTTCTAGAGATGCAACGCAAAAAGAGTTAGATTTTTTCACTCAACACATGACCTATGAAGAAGATGAAGAAATTAAATTTTACTGGGCATTTAATATGTTTGCCTCATATGATGACGCAGAAGAAGAGATACTTAAACGTAAAGAGAGACGCAGAGATATTGCAATAACAGTATTGGACTATCTTTCACGATTAGAAAGTACCTATACACAAAACGAGGTAAAGTAACATGAAAAGAAGAAATTTTATTAAACTATCACTTGTCTTAAGCTCTTTTGCTTTAATGCCAAAATATATGGAAGCATCCGAACTTGTACTCTCTGATATTGATTTTTCAGAAGATATTTGCAATGATAATGCGGCACAAACACTAATTATCTATCTCTATGGTGGAGCTAGTCAACTCTCAGGAAACCTAAGTAACCTTGAAGAGATTGAAAAATACTCTCAAAATAGCTATGCAGACTATTTTAATAATACACTTACACAAACCACTAATCTTTTTTGGAAAGAAGCAGGTGGGGAAGAGATGGAGAAACTGATAGAGAATGGAGACATGACCCTCTTTAGAACATGTTATTCTGCAAAACGAGAAGAGAATAACAACAAGGCGCATGGTGTTTGTACAGAAGAAAATCAAAAAGGGACAAAAGACCTAAATGCTGCTGGAATTTTAGCAAACTTAGGTCAGATTTTAGAAAATCATAATATTATTAATAGTAATAGCCTAATGCCTTTTGTCTCCATGGAGGGAGAGTCTATCTTCTATCGAGAGGGATACACCCCTCTTTCTGCCTACCTCAAACCTATGGGAATTAATGAAAAGTTTGATAATCCTTATTATCGTAATAGAGTTAGAAATTGGTATTACTATACACAAGAAGAGAGAGATTCAGCACCTGATACCTATAATAAATCTGATGAAGAGGGAGGGTTTGATCCAGCACTTACTGCGTCAATGGATAATTTAGCACAAGAATTTAATACTCCAGGAGATATCAAAAACTCATTTGAGAAACGCGTTTCTAGAGATACCTTTATGCGAGAAATTGCTACCGTAACAACACCTGATTTAGGAGAAGATGCTTACCCAGAAAATGACTTTGCGAAAAAAATTGAAACATCAATTAAATTACTTGTTCACAATCCAGAGACAAAAGTCTTGACATTGGGCACAGGTGGTTTAGGTGGTTGGGATGACCACAATGAAGCACGTGAATATATTGGACGAATGAAAGAGCTCTTTTCATCTCTTAAATCTGCCATGGCACACCTAAAAGCAGAAGAAAAAAATAATAAAATCAATATTATGGTTTTTGGTGAGTTTGGACGTAATGTCAACCTTAACCTTAGCAATGGCTGGGACCATGGAAACCTTCAAAACCTTTTTATATTAGGTGGAAATGACTACTTTAATCATAAAGGTGTAGTAGGAGAGACACGCTTAGTAAGTGAAGGTGAAGTAAACAGACTCTACTTAAAACCTACAGAAGAGAGCTATTGGTTTGACCCACTCAGTATTGCTGCAACACTCTATAAAATATATGGTATTGAGAATCCTGAAATACTAACGGATGGGAATATGCCTATTGCTCCTTTGTTTGAAGCATAAACTAAATCTTTACTCTCGCCTCTAAGGCACGAGAGAGTGACATAATATCTATATTTTCAAGTTCTACCCCTGTAGGTACACCTTGAGCTATTTTTGTAAATTGAATATCCAATCCGCTGAGTTTGTCTTCTATATATAAAATCATCGTATCTGTTGCAATACTTGGAGGAAAAGCAAAAATAATTTCATCTACCCCACCTACAGCATAGAATAGATGGGCTTCATCCATATCACGTACTTCTGAAACCACATAATAAACTCCCTTAAACTGTCCACTCTCTTCAATCGTTAAAATATCTTTTGCCGATTGCACAATACAGAGCTTAGAATTATCACGGTACGGGTCTGAACAAATGGTACAAAGTTCATCTTCACTCATATTATGACACTTACTACATCTTTGGATAGTGTTTACCCCAGTTTCTATAGCATGTGCTAGTTTCATCGCTGAAAATCCATCTTCCATTACGGTATGGTATGCCAAACGAATGGCTGTTTTTTTCCCAATAGAAGGCAAAGCATTAAATGCCTCTACTAAATTTTCAAAGACTTCTATTTTATAGTTTTTAGGCATCAATCTCTCATATAGTCTGAGGCTTTAGAGTACTCAACTACCGACTTAATAAACGTTACCACTTTTTGGTGTTCAGGATGTACATCATATGCATCCAACCCTTCTTTAGACTCAAACACTGCAATAAGACTCAAATCCATTGCACGATCAGCTTCTACAAAATTCACACCTACATCGATACTTCGTAAGCTAGGTACAGCACCCATAAGGTTTTCAAGCATCTGTTTTGCCTGGATAATATTGGCTTTTTTATGCTCTTCTTTAAATTTAAACATTACGATATGTACTAACATGTATCACTCCAAAATTTCTTTTCGTGATTATAACGAAATTATGGTAGAATTCCCAAAAAATATTACCTTTTTTAAGGAGTCTAACTATGACCAAAATGTGTTATTATGAAGTGTTATCTGTAAGCAAAGGATGTTCAGGGGCTGAACTTAAAAAAGCCTATCGTAAACTTGCAATGAAATACCATCCCGATAGAAATCCTGATGACAAAGAAGCAGAAGAGAAATTTAAAATTGTCAATGAAGCATACCAAATTCTCAGTGATGATGAAAAACGTTCTATTTATGACCGTTATGGAAAAGCCGGTCTCGAAGGACAAGGAGGCATGGGTGGCGGAGGCTTCGGTGGTGGTAATATGGACGATATTATGGACATGTTTAACTCTATGTTTAATGGTGGAGGAGGTGGATTTGGTAGACAAACACGTCGTGATCCTAGCCAAAAATATGCACTTGATTTTGAACTTGAGCTACAACTAGAGTTCCACGAAGCCATCTTTGGTTGCGAAAAGAAAATAGATATTACTTATAAAACACCTTGTTCTGACTGTAAAGGTACAGGTGCTGAAGATGGGAAACTTACTACCTGTGATTACTGTGGTGGTCAAGGACAAGTTCTCATGCGTCAAGGACCTATGCAATTTGCTCAAACCTGTCCAAAATGTGAAGGACAAGGACAAAGTGCTGCTTCTCACTGTGGTAGCTGTAGCGGAAAAGGTTACCATATTAAAGACGACACTGTCACTATTAAAATACCAGCAGGGGTTGACTCTGGTAATCGCTTAAGAGCGCAAGGCTATGGGAACGAATCTAAAAATGGACAACGTGGTGACCTCTACCTCACTTTTATTGTTGAAGAAGATGAAAACTTCATTCGCAATGGTAATGACATCTACATTGAAGTACCTGTTTTTTTCACTCAAGCTATCTTAGGTGAAACCATCTCTATTCCTGCACTCGATGGAGAACTTGAACTTGAACTCAAACAAAGTACAAAAGACAAAGAACAATTTGTCTTTAACAATGAAGGTGTTGTTGATGTACATAGTGGAAGAAAAGGTCGTCTTGTCGCACAAATACAGATGATTCTTCCTAAGAAAATTAATGAGGAACAAAAAGCCCTTCTTGAAAAACTTCAAGAGAGTTATGGGGTAGAGAGTAATCCACACAAAAGTACATTTGAATCAGCATTTGACAGAATCAAAAGTTGGTTTAAATCCTAAAGTATGCGACTAAGTCGCACTACTTTACATGTTGATGAAGTATAATTTTAGTCTCTGAAGGCGTAAATGTTGTATCATCTTTCTCTTTATGGTACGCCATTACATAGACTTCATCTCCACTTTCTAAATAATTTTTCTCTCCAAATTCAGCATATGCTGTAGCCCCTATGCTAACAAATACTTCTGACGGATATCCACACGCCTTTAAATGCTCTGAAATATTTTCTAAGGGTCCAAAGTCCATCTGTGTATTCATCTTCTCTATAAGCCATTTTTGAAGCTTTCCATAAAAATATGAATACCCTAACAATGGTGCATCAACCCCATAAGAATGCACAACTCCATCACGCTTTACAAAAGAGCATAAGTGGTAAGCATCCATCACCCCACCCTCTGAAAAAGTATCTATGGTTATCCACTTATCTCCAATACCTTTTGAGTTGACTCCCCAAGACTTCTTTTCAGAAATTTTCTTTGCCCCTTCTTTACGAATGGTACAGTCATTAAAAGTGGTAAATGCCTTCGCTTTCAAATCTACTACTTGATGCTTTTCATCATACATAATGTCAAACCGTACTGCAATCTCTGGTTCTACTTGTGCATTGGCTTCGTAGGTAGGTAAATTTAACGTATCAGTACCAATAGAATAAAGCCCTAAAAAGCTCTTGCTTCCAGGAAGATAGAAAGGAAAAATACCTTTTGGAGCATCTTGGCTCTCAGTGACAACATTTTTAAAATCTTCAAGTTCGCCCGCTTGTTCCAAATGATGTGCAAAGTTTCCAGCGACACCTAAACAGATTGTATTTTGTAAATGCATAAAAATATCCTTAGATAAAAAGTGACATAGTATAGCTTAGAGATGATTATATTGTGATGTAATAAAGAGTGTAAGTGCGTTAAGAAGATAGACATTTACTATTTTTACAGTAAATGTCTATAAATAATAAAATTAGTTACCAGCTACGGCATCTTTAAGTGTTTTACCCATTTTAAATTTAGGAGCAGTATGTGCTGCTTTTGTATAAGTTTTATCTGTCCCTGGTACTTTACCAGATTTTTCAGCTACTTCTACTGTAGAGAATGTTCCAAATCCAACAAGAGATACTGTCTCTTTTTTAACTAATGCTTCAGTGATAGATTCAGTAAATGCTTTTACTGCTCTCTCTGCTGCTGCTTTACTCTCAAACTCACCATTCTTTTGTACTAATTCTACAAACTCTGCTTTTGTCATTCTTCTTCCTTTTTTTAAATTTAGTCATTATAACACAAATTATTCTTAAAAATGGATAAAAATAGATTTTTTTATTGTTTTTTTGACTTTTTTATTGTATGTAGACTCAATATGGACCTCTAAGTAGACTCACTACTTAGATAAAATTCAATAATTTTTCATTTATATAAGTATTTATAACTTTAGATAGATTAAGTAATTTTTCTGATTTGGAAATGAAGATTTTAAAAATAAAAGTGGTGCGTCAGAGAGGATTTGAACCTCCACACCCGTAAGGCACTACCCCCTCAAGGTAGCGTGTCTACCGTTCCACCACTGACGCATTTGTGGTTAATAGTTAAAGTACTATTGAACTCTATATTGAGGGATAACAAAAAGTTGTGACGAATTATATCGCCACAACCTTAAAAGTATCTTTAAATTAACCGATAAATGGGTTAGCGTAAAGAGCAATAAGAGCAATTACCAATGTATAGATAACTTGCGCTTCAATCATTGCTAATGCAATAAACATTGTAGTCATTAGTTTACCACCAAGACCTGGATTACGTGCAGTTCCTGCGATTGTTGCAGCAGCTGTGTGACCCATACCGATAGCTCCACCAAGAGCAGCAAGACCAAGACCAACACCAGCAGCAACTACTGAGTATGCTTTAATCATAGATTCACCGTTTTCACCAGCGAAAGCAACAGCACCAAGT
>Ga0256843_1001811_pt1 | contig 16289 bp, 18 predicted proteins | sample AlvinellametaG_FD_191572 | JGI IMG/M metagenome (GOLD analysis project Ga0256843, IMG submission 191572) | Pompeii worm associated microbial communities from hydrothermal vent at the East Pacific Rise, Pacific Ocean - Alvinella | ecosystem: Host-associated > Annelida > Integument > Unclassified ... | reverse complement strand
CAAGGAGGGTTAGGTGACAGTAAAAATATTCTCTCCGTTTTTGTAGGTGTAGTGCAGTGCCATCTGATGAATATCCAAGATGCTTTTCACAATATAAAGCCCAAGTCCCAATCCGCCTTTTGAGGTATGGAACGGTTTAAAGTAATTCTCCAGCGGTTCAGGGAGTTTTTCTCCCTTGTTGATGATGTCGACATGGTCTGTGTCTATACGGACGATAACATGTTTGTCAGTGGAGTATTTAAGGGCATTGTCAAGCAGGTTTTTCATGACCAGTGTAAAGAGTTCAAAGTCTGCTTTGACAATGTAGTCTTTTTGGATGTCGATGCTGACAAGACGTTCCGGGTGTTCGACCATCAACAGGTCGATACTCGCTTCGACAAGGTCGCTCATTTTGTACGGTTTGAGGTTGAGGTCGAAGTTCTTTGAGGTGATCTTCTCTATTTTGGCGAACTCGTCGATGAGCAGGTTAAGGCGCTCAAAGATACCGTGCATACGCTGTTTGCTTTTTTCATCAGGCAGCATTTCGCTCATGAGCCTTCCCTTGGCGATAGGGGTTTTAAGCTCATGCATGATGGCACGAAGGAAGAGCTGGCGTGACTGGAGTAGTTCACGGATCATGGTGACAGCATGGTCGAACTCGTTTGCCACTTCTGCGATCTCATCTTTTTTGTCACTGTGACACTGGATGTTGAGGTCTCCTTCAGAGAACTTTTTGATCTTGTTCTTCAGTTCGGTCAATGGGCGTAGAGAACGGATGACCCAGAAGTAGAGCATGATGATCAGCAAAAAGACGATTGTAAAGACAATGATCCGTTTAAGAGGGTATTTGGGTTTGTTCTTGTTCTTGAGAAAAAGTTTGAAACGGTCATTGTTAATAAGTATAACACGCTGAAGACGGAAAGTGTCTACAGCATACTTCTTGTATTTTCCCTTCTCTTTGAAGTAGCGTTCTATCTGAACGACCTTGGCTTTGTCTTTGATGAGGGAGAAGTTCTGTGACTCCAAATAGGCTTCGTCTACTTTTCCGTATTTGAGATAGTAGTTGTAGAGGTAGTGTGCGATGGCACGTTCTCTCGCTTCGTTAAGTTCGTCATACTTGGCATGGTCATATTTGATCGAACCGATGAAGAGCATGGCAAGCAGCAGTAGAGTGATCGAGAAGATCAACTTGATCTTGCTGCGAAGCGAAGAGAAGTGGTTAAACAAGTTTGTATCCTACACCACGAACGGCTTGAATACGTTTGTTGTCTCCGAGCTTTGAGCGGATCTTGGAGATGATGACATCGAGGCTTTTACCCTGAGAGTCGATGCTCATAGTTGCAGAGGAGTTGATGATCTGTTCACGAGACTGGGTGATGCCCTGGTTCTTGACCAGCAGAGAGAGTACTTCGAATTCTGCCGGGGTAAGATTGAGGGCTTCCCCTTTGAAGTAGATGGTATCACCCTTGATCTCAAAATCACTTTTAGGTCCGTTGATTGCACCGTCCTTTCCTTCACCCTTGCTAACACGGTTCAAGATTGCCATAATGCGTGCATACATCTCTTTTGGGTCGTAAGGTTTTGGCAGGTAGTCATAGGCACCAAGCTCAAAACTCTGTACCTTGTCGTTGATATCCGAGCGTGCCGAGGAGATGATAACGGGAATATCATACTTGCGTACAAGTTCCTCACATACCTCCAGACCGTCCATACCGGGCAGTGTCAGGTCAAGGATGACCAGGTCGAACTTCTTCACGCCGGCACTCAGTCCCAGAAAGGGGTCTTCATAGTTGGTTACTTTAATGTCGAACTGTGAAAGGTATTCGCTCAACAGTTCTGCAAATTCCGGATCGTCTTCTATCATCAAGATATTGATCATATGTTGACCTTTTTTCTTTTATTATAGACACTTTGGGTTAATTGACTCCTAACAGGACTATAGTTCTACGGTATAGATCAGTTTTTCGCTGAGTTCATTTCCTGTCAGTTCAATGTAACGCATCGGATACTCATCGAGATCGAGCGGACGGATAAAACCACGTGTGGTGATGACTTTGACCTTGTTGATGAGTCTGATGTTGTCGATGTGCTTATGTCCTGAAAGAGTAGCCACAAGGTTGGGGTATGCAAAGAGTGTGTCTATGGTCTCTTGAGCGTTACCCAGTACATATTTGCGAATGTCTTTCTCTTCCGTTCCGCACCAGTAGTTGGTGTAGGGGTGGTGGTTGAGAATGATAGTAGGTTTGCCCTGGTCAAGCATCTTTTTGGCAAAAGCAATCGTCTCCTTGGTGTAGCGACCGTTGTTAGCATTTTCGATGGTGCTGTCAAGTCCAAGGATAAGATAGCCTTTTTTTTCGACCGCCCAGTCTCTGCCTTCTACATGCAGCGTTTTGTTTTCCATGAAAAGCTTTTTGAATTCCTCAAGGTGAATACGGTCGTCGTTGGCAGGGGAGGACTCTTTGTTGCCTCGTACATGGTAGACGGGGCAGTGGAGCTGCTCTGTGATCTTTTTGTAGACGAGTGCATCTTTATCTCCTGCCATATTGTTATTGAAGTTGTCTCCGCCAAAGAGTACACAGTCAAGATCAGGATAGTGGGTGTTGAGATACTTTACTGCCATCTTCAATGCCTCGATACTGTCGGGTGCACCCAGATCCATATGGGCATCGGTAATGTGTACCAGTTTGAGTGTTTCAGGTTGGTTGTCTGCTTTTTTCTCTTCTGATGCCACCAGAGGCATAGCGGCAAGTGCAGCAGCACCTTTAAAGAAGTTTCGTCTTGATTTGTTAGGCATGGTCTCTCCTTTTTCAGTTTACTGGAATGTAGGCGTAGCCTTCGTTTTGTCTGTCTATCAGTCCTATGGTCGAGTTGGGGATTATTGTAACGTATTCTACGATATCTTTGGCTTTAAGCCCGTGTTTGGGCATTCCTGCACCGCACATGAGAAACTCAACGTCGTAAGTGTCATGCATCGACTTGATGCGTTTTTTAAGCTCATCGTAGTTGTCAAGCAGTACTTTGTCTGTTTTGTATTCCGTTTTGTCAGGGGCTTGAGTGAAAAATCGGTAGGCACCGCCGTGAATGACCACGGTGACATCAAGCTCTTTGAGCTTGCCTTCATAGTAGCTTTTATTGGCGACGATCGCTTTGAGGATCTTGCGCTCGAAGGTTTTAAGGTCTTTTGTGGTCAGGTCGTAGACAACCCGGGCATTCTCTTCAGCACCAAGCAGTGTCAGTGTGGTTGCCAGTAGCAGATAGATACGTTTCATAGGAGTTCCTTCTATTAATAAAAGTAAGTTTAACACATTACAATAAAAAAAGTGTAAAATAGAGTTATGATTATAGTAAAGGACAATAGAGTACATGGAAGAGCGTCAGAAATCTGTCTTTTACCGAGATGAACGATGGTTGCGTATGGGTACCTTTCTGGTACTTTTTGTATTGTCAATCTCACTCTTTTTCTGGGTTAAATATGCAAATGAGGGGCGGCTTCTCAGTTTAAGTGACCGGATCATCAAGAACTTCAGGGAGAGTCTGGACTATGAGATGGTGAACCTGCTCTCCTTCTCTATGGCACTCTCTGAAGACGGAGAGTTAAAAAACGCTCTTTTGGAGGATGACGAAGCCAAAGGGTATGAGATCCTCAGCAGTATTACGCAGCGTTTTAAGAAATATACACACTTGAAGTCACTGCGTATTCAGATCATCACGCCGGATTTTTTCATCTTTGCACGAAGTTGGGATGAGGGATTTGAAGGGATGCCGCTGTGGTGGTTTCGGGATGATCTGGATGTTTTGAACAAAAAGCGTGAACCCAAAGTTGGAGTGGAGACCGGGCGGCTGCTGACGTTCAAGGCAACCATTCCTATACGCAGCGGTACGAGGCTCCTTGGCTATCTGGAGGTAATCACCCTGTTGGATGAATTTGCACAGAAATTACACCAAAAAGGGATCGAGCTTTTTGTGATGATGGATGAAAAATATCTGAAGAAAGCGGAGCTGATGCAGGACTTTCCGCGTGTTGGTGCCTATGTTGTCTCCAACCGGAATTATAATCAGGCACTTTTGAACCATCTTGGAAAATTGGACTGGAAGCAGCTTCTCTCAGAGAACTATCTCTATGACAAACAGACTCTTTTCCTTTCAGAACCGATGTATAACGGAGAGGGAAAGCAGATAGGATACTATATTTTTGCAATTGCCGAAGATGCAATGAAGCGGTATGAAAAAGCTAAAAGTGGCTTTTCCCTGCTGTCACAATTCTCCAACGAAGATATTGAAAAGGTGGTTGAGACATGGCGAAATCCGGCAGAGAGTTATCGGAATCTTGAAGACAAAGAGTTGGTCGAACTGCTTCCCAAGCTGCATAAGGAAGATAAAAAGGAGCTTGAGTTGAAAGCCAAGAGTATTTTACGTACCTACAGTAAAGAGGAGTTGATCGATATTATCCTCACGTCAGAACATAAAGAGAAAAAGGTAGGAGTGGTCAAATGAGAATATTGATATTGGAAGATGAAGCGGTATTGGCAATGAGTATGAAAGAGTTCCTTGAAGACTCCGGTTTTGAAGTAGAGACCTTCACCAATTCCGATGATGCGTACGACGCGATCTATGAGCGAAGCTATGACCTTTTTTTACTCGACGTAAAAGTTCCCGGGGAGAAGAGCGGATTCGACATGCTTGATGAACTACGCTCGGAGGGAATGAAAACGCCGGCAATCTTCATTACCTCCCTAACTGATATTGATGATCTAAGTCGCGGGTATGAGTGTGGTGCATGTGACTACATCCGTAAACCGTTCGATCTGGCGGAGCTGAAGCTTCGGGTTGAACAAGTAGTTAAAACCCACTGTTTTACCTCGCAAGAAGAGCTTATTGAGCTACCCAACGGGTATGCCTACGATGTTAAGCGGATGTGTCTGCTCTATGAGGGGGAGACGATCAAACTTGCCAAGACCGAGACGAAGATACTCGAGCTTCTCATTAAACAAAGAGGCAGTGTTGTCAGCTGTGAAATGTTCTGGGAAGAGGTGTGGGGTGAGTGGGTTGATACTGCCAACATCCGTGTACAGGTAGGGAATCTGCGTAAGAAACTTGAACACGATTTCATTAAAAATGTACGTGGTGTAGGGTACAGCATTGATATTTGATACGCAGAAGTTTGCTAGAAAATATGCACTGATCTATACGGGTATTCTGGCAGTACTGCTCATTGCTCCGCTGGTGGTTTATGTCTATTTGCTGCTTCAGATCGATGAGGCGAAGGTGAAGATCGCACTCAAGCACCAAAGTGTCAATGTTGTCAGTGCGATGCAGCGCCATGACAATAATGAGAAAGTGTTTCACTTCCCTCGATACAAAGAGTATGACACGGCACTGTATGACAAGAATTTTCATGCCATTTTTTCTACTTTGAAATTTCAACCCCGTTCTTTTACAGAAGGGTTCCATAAAGAGGGGCAGCACTACTACTATATCTATGCATTGCCTCCCTCCTACTATTTCGGTGCGGATTATCTGCTGATTGCTACAGTACATACAGCTTACGATATCTACCTTTATGCAACGCTGGTATTGATTGGGATTGTTTTTGCACTTTACCTTTTTTCTCTGCTTTTACTGCGTAACTTTTCGGCACCGTTCGAGAAGATCAATACCCAGCTCGATAATTTTATTAAGGATTCCATGCATGAGATCAATACCCCATTGAGTATTATCAATCTCAATGCAGATCTCTTTGCCAATAAGTATGGAGAGAACAAATACTTGCACCGTATGAAGGCGGCATCTAAAACCCTTGCTACCATTTACAATGATATGGACTATTTGATCAAATGCGGACGTGTGCAGCACCGTATAGAGAATATCGATATGGGAGCGTTCATTCAGCAACGTGTGGATTATTTTCAGGAGATCGCTAATTTGAAACAGATTGAGATTATAACTGAGATTGAGATAGATATCAAGTATGCATTCTCCCGTACGAAGCTGCAGCGTATTGTCGACAATACCATCTCCAATGCGATCAAATACAGCCATGACAACAGTAAAGTAGAGATCTCGCTTTATCAAGAAGAGAGCAGGATTATTTTTAGCGTCAAGGATTACGGTGTGGGTATTGAGAACGTTCAGAAGATATTTTCCCGTTACTATAGGGAGAACGAAGCAAAGGGTGGTTTCGGTATCGGGTTGAACATCGTTAAGCAGATCATCGATGAGGAGCAGATCGATCTCGAGGTCACATCAACACTCAATCAAGGGGCGACCTTTACTTATATTTTTTATTACATAAAATAAATTAATAAATTAATATTTATTTTTTTACACTTTTTTTACACTTCTACGTTACCATACTCCTGAAACCACATAGAAAAGGAGTATGGATGCATACAACAATCAAATCCGTTGCATGGGCTGCATTGTTCGTTACAAGTACCGCATCACTGATGGGTGCCGATCTGACAAAAGCATATGATATGCCAGATGCAAGCAAAATGATAGAGAAGGATCTTCTCAAACCACCTCAGACCTATAGGATGCCAAAATCGTGTGACCTGAACGATCCTGCAGCAATTGCAAGAGGGGCATACATTTTTCACAACCTTAATGGTAAAAAAGCCAAGAAGAAGCCACCTGCGGGACTGGCAAAGTTTGTTGAGGTTAATGGAAAGAAGAAGCCTAAACAGTATGGAAACTGTGTGGCATGCCATAACATCGAAGGTGCGAAAGGAGCAGGGAATATCGGTCCTGACCTTACCAACTACAAAGCGATCTTCCTCGATACGAAAACAAGAGATCCTCAGTTTGTGTACCAAAAGATCGCCGATCCTCGTATTAACAACCCCCAAACGCATATGACAGTCAATCTGACCACAGGGCTCTTCAATGAGCAGGAGATTTGTGATCTGACAGCGTATGTAACATCAGACAAAAAGAAAAAACAGTAAAGGACAAATCAATGAAAAGAAGAAGTTTTCTAAAAAATCTATGTACGGTATCTGCAGTGGCAGCCGTAGCGACACCGGTTCTCGTAACAGCAAAAGAAGAAGAGAAAAAAGTACCCCAGGGAGAGAATGCGATTAGCTATGAAGCGGCAGTAAAAGTGATTACAGGCGGTAAAGCAGTAGCAGACAGTGACAAAGTATCATTGACGGTTCCTGAGATTGCAGAGAATGGTGCGGTTGTACCTGTGAAGGTCAATGTTGATCATCCGATGGAAGAGAATAACTATGTCAAGGCGATCCATATTCTTTCGACCAAGAACGGAAATGCCAGAGCTGCCGACGTGATGTTGACACCACTGAATGGTAAAGGGTATTTTGCAACCCGTATCAAACTGGGTGGTACACAAGATGTGGTAGCCCTTGTAGAGTTAAGTGACGGTACGTTCATCAAAGCGGCGAAGTCGGTCAAAGTGACTATTGGTGGATGTGGTTGATAACCGCTCTTTAACATACACATAAAAACTATATATCAATTAAAAGGAAATACCATGCCAGCAGAAGCAAGAAAATCGATGATCAAGATCAAACCAAAGAAATATAAAACAGGCGATATCGTCAAAGTGGATTTCATTGTGATCCATCCGATGGATACCGGTTTGAAAAAAGATAAAAAAACAGGTGAGATCATTCCTGCAAAATATATTGACTCTATTACATTCAAACTTGACGGAAAACCGTTCACAACAATGAAGGTTTGGGAGACAGTCTCCACCAACCCTTATTTTTCTGTCAATTTGAAAGTACCGGGGAAAGGCAAGATCACAGTGGACTATACGGACAATACCGGCGAAAAGAACTCCAAGAGTAAGAAACTCAAGCCAAAGGATTAAAGATGAAAAAGTTACTACTTCCCGTAGCGCTTATGGTTACTATGGCAAGTGCGGGAGAGCAGTTTGCCATGAGTGATGCGGACAGAGCGATGTACAAAGAGATGCTGGAGAACAATCCAGCAGATATTTTTGTTGAAGAGGGAGGAGAGATCCTCGAAGAGGAGCTTGGCGGTGAAGAAGCACTGGCAAAGTTCCTCGGTGTATCGGAAAAAGAACTTCCCAAAGAGATCGCATCTTTTCCAAAATATGTGCCAAAACTCGGCAATGTTGTAGGACTTGATCAGGTCATGCAGGCGATGCAGGTAGAGCAAGGCAAAGAGAAAACAAAACTCAAAAGTGGGAAGATGTTCTCTATGTTGGCGTATGTGAAGTCGCTGGCAAATGATGAACTGCCTAATATTGATCTGAATGAGCCACATGAGAAAGCGGCGTATGAGTTGGGAGAGAAGACCTTCATGACCCCAAGAGGCGGACGTGGGCTCTCTTGTAACTCATGTCATAGCAAAGATATTGTCGGGATGGTACTTCGAACACAGCCGCTTCCCGATCTTGGTGAAGCAGGTGCAGGTGCGACATGGCCGGCATACCGTATGACCAAGTCCAGTCTGCGTACGCTTCAGAGAAGATTTCAGGGCTGTATGAAAAATGCCCTTTTGAAGGTGATCCCTATCGGATCCAAAGAGATGGTCGGACTTGAAGTCTATGTGACCAAACTGGCACAGGACAAAAAGCAGCCTATTGCCATTCCCGGTTTGAAAAGGTAGGTATAGATTATGGATATTAACAGACGAGACTTTCTCCAGATCGCTGCGGCACTCGGTATTTTGGGTGCAACAGGAGGAACGAACCTCTTTGCGGGAGAAGCTGGCAAAGAGCGTATAAAGAACCTCTCTTTTAGCGACATCATGGCGTTTGAACCAAAAGGAAAAGCGACACTGCTGCACATTTGTGACATGCATGCGCACATCAAACCGCTCTACTGGCGTGAGCCTTCTACGCTGATCTCGGCAAAGAACCTTGTGGGAACACCGGGGTTCATCTGTGGTAGTACTTTCGAGTCCTACTACGGGATCGAACCGGGATCACTCGATCAGTACTTCGATACCTATGAGAACTTTGAAGTCTTGGCGAAGAAGTTTGGGAAAATGGGTGGAATCGCTCATATGAAACCGATCATCGACCATGTGAAAAAAGAGCGTGGAGAGAAAAATGTATTGCTGCTTGACAGTGGGGATACATGGCAGGGAACAGCAGTCGCGCTCAAGACAAAAGGTGAAGCGATCGTCGATGCACAGAACTATCTGGGTGTCGATGTGATGGTTGGACACTGGGAGTTTACTTATGGTAAAGATCGTGTCATGGAGCTTATCGATATGCTCAAAGGAGAGTTCATCTCCCAAAATGTCATCGATAACGATCCGTTCTCAGATGACTTTGAAGAGTTGATCTTCCCACCGTATACCATCAAAGAGGTAGGCGGGGCGAAGATAGGGATCATCGGGCAGTCATTCCCGTTCACCTCTACGGCGAACCCGAAAAAGTTTACGGAAGGGTGGAGTTTTGCACTGCGGCATGAGTCGCTGCAAGGCTTTGTAGATGAGCTTAGAACAGAGAAGAAGGTTGATTGTGTCGTTGTACTCAGCCATGATGGTTTCTCCGTTGATCAGGAGTTGGCGAAAAAGGTCAAGGGTGTGGACTTCATCCTCAGTGGTCATACACATGATCCAAGCCCCAAACCGATCATTGTGAATGATACGGTAATTCTCATCGCGGGAAGTCATGGGAAATATGTCGGAAGACTTGATCTTGATATCAAGAATAAAAAGGTAGTTGACTATAGCTTTAAGCTGATCCCGGTTGCTTCCAATCTTATCCCTGCGGATAAAGAGGGAGAAGAGCTGGTCGAGAAGTGGTACAAACCGTATAACAAAGAGCTCAATGAAGTACTGGGTACAACCAAAGGGCTGCTCTATAAACGTGATACTTTCTATTCGACCTTTGATGCGTTGATCGGTCAGGCGATCCAGACGGAGATGGGCAGTGACATTGTCTTTACACCGGGATACCGTTGGGGAACGACATTGCTTCCGGGTGACAAAATTCTCAAAGACAATGTCTACGAGATGACAGCGATCACCTATCCTGAGGTCTACACTTTCGACCTGAAAGGTTCTGTCATTGCCAACCTGATGGAGGATATTGCCGATAACGTCTTTAACGCCAACCCGCTTCTGCAGCAGGGTGGTGATATGAGCCGTTTGACAGGAGCGAGTTACTCTATTAAGATCGATGCACCATCAGGCAAGCGTATCTCAGATTTCAAAATAGGAGGGAAGCCATTAGATCCGAAAAAAACATACAAAGTCTCTTCATGGGGTGGAAACCTGCAAAATGCGGGTGAGAACCTTGATGAGAAGAAGATCCGTGCTGTTTATGATATTGTGAGTGATTACATCCGTAAGAAGAAGGTGATCGACATTAGTAACAAGTCAAACGTTACGGTACTTGATTTCGACTGTGGTTGTCCCAAGCAAGGGGCTAAGTGTTAGACTCGGTCGTGCCTCGCCTTTGTCACTGAAAGTCATTGTCCAAAACTCCTTTTAGGCAAAGACGGGGCACACAAAATCGTGATATAAAATCACATCCAGAGTATAGCAAAATTGTTTTTATGATAAAAGAAGGAAAAGAGATGAAAAACAGAACGATTCAAATGGGTGTAGCTGTCTCTGCGTTGCTTATGGGTAATGTGTTGACGGCAGGTGGGGATATTGCACCGGTTGCAGAAGTTGTCGCACCAAAAGCAAAAGCTGATAAGCCGAAGTGGCAGACACGTGGGAATATGACAGTGAAGTATAATGTACTTCCCGGTGCGGTGGACTCTTTGGAAGAAGTGTTTACAGAGGGTATTTTTTATGGAAGACTCAGATCCAATACGTTCTATTGGGACTGGGATGTGGAGAATTATCAATCCGGTGGAAAACTAAAAGATAATAAAGCATGGGGTGTCGGCGGAAGTTTGATCTATAAATCCGGTGTCTATCACGGTTTCAGCTTCACGATGGGGTACTACGGAACGATGAATCCTGATTTTGTCAGAATGGACAATTCGGATGTAAAGTATGTAAAAGCGGGGAAAGATACCTTTAGTCGTTACAAAGTCTCTACAGGCGGCGGTTGGGGTATGCATACGCTTGGACAGGGCTTCTTGGAGTATAACAACGGAACAGTGGATATCGTTGCCGGTCGTCAGCTTTTCGAGTCTGTCTTTACCGCATCGAACGATACCAAAATGATACCGAATACATTTGACGGTGTCTCTGCATCGGTCAAGATCGCACCGAAGACCACAGTACGAGCTGCATGGTTCGGAGCACAGAAACTAAGAGATCACGAGAACTCGCATGATGTGATCACATTTAAAGATTCCGAAGGTTCAAAGTGGAATAACAATGATGACTCCGCAGTACACAAGGGGCTCAGTTATGACAAATTTCTTGCAGCCGGGGAGGATCCTGACCATGATCTGTTCGTGGCAGATTTCCAAACGAAATATGTGAAGAATCTGAACTTTAAGCTGAGTGCACTCTCCGTACCGGGTGTGGTGCAAGATATTGTTGCCGAGGCGCACTATAAATTCTCATTTGAGAACGGTTGGGCGCTGAGACCGGGTGCGAGATACTACTACCAGATGGATGATGGCGGTGGTGCCGTTGCAGGTTATACCAACTTGACGGGTAAAGAAGCGATCGGGTATGACCCGGGTGTTGCCAACTCTTTGGACAGTAGTCTCTTTGCTGCGAGACTCGATCTTTTAATGCCTAAAAAGAAGGGTTTCTTTCGTTTAGGGTACTCTGAAGTAGCGGATAAAGCAGATATCGTAGCACCGTGGAGAGGATTCCCTACAGGCGGATTCACCAGAGCGATGGCTCAATATAACTGGTATGCCAACACCAAGACCTATATGGCAAGAGCGGTATACAAGTTTACACCTGAGTTCAAAGCAAGTCTGCGTTATGCGGTACAGGATTTTGATGATGAGAAGGTCAATGTACAGGCGGACAGTACCATCTGGCATTTGGATATGTGGTACAACGTCACAAAGAACTTTCAGATCAAAGGACGTGTTGGTATTGTTGATGCGGATCCGGGCAGTACGGGGAAAACAGATGTCTCCTATAATGAGTATCGTTTAGAGTTCAACTACCTCTTCTAGGGTATGGATATGAAGTATATTCTCTTCTCCCTCCTTCTGAGCTTGTCTCTGCATGCCTTCGAGTACCATCTGGTTCCCAAGAAGGTAGCCGAGGGGGTGTACTGTTTTTTCGGTGCGCTTGAGGAGATACGCAAAAGCAATGGCGGGAATATGGTCAACACCTGTTTTGTTCAGACCAAAGAAGGGTTCGTTATCATCGATAGCGGACCTACTTACGCCTATGCGTCACAGGCATATATGCAGATGCGAAATATCGCTGATCTTCCTGTCAAATATGTCATCAATACACACGACCATGACGACCATTGGTTGGGTAACAGCTTTTACAAAGAGCAGGGCGCTTTGCTGATAGGTTCGCAGACTTATGCGCAAAATGTCTTTCCCGGGATGAAGACGAGAATGGAGAAAACCGTAGGCAGCGAGATCTTCTCAGGAACCAAAGTGGTGAAACTTGATAAGATAGTCAAACACAGTGATACCCTGTACGTAGGTGATACGGTGTTTGAGATCAAACAGCTGGTACCGCAGGCACACACTAAAGGCGATCTAGTTGTTTGGCTGCCGCAGCGACATGTACTCTTCACCGGGGATCTGGTCTTTAACGACCGTGTCACCTCTTTGCGGGACGGTTCGGTCGTCGGATCGCTTAGGGCTCTGGCATTGATAGAGGCGTTAAAGCCTGAAGTGGTCGTAGGCGGACACGGTTTTCGTACCGATGCCAATGCCACAAAGGTGTTAAAAGACTACTTGAGCGAAATGAAAGCACAGATACTCGAAGCGCTTGAGAATGACGTGCCGATCGAAGAGATTACCAAAAGAGTACAAATGCCTAAATACAAGGGTTTGAAACTCTACGATGTATTGCATCGCAGAAATGTGTTCGATGCCTACCGTGAACTGGAGATGTATGATGAAGATGATGAGTAAAGGTGTGAGCGGCTGGCTGGTATGGACGGCAATGAGCCTTTGTCTGCATGCACAGAGTGGTGAGGAAATTTACAAGACAAAGTGTGCCTATTGCCATGAAGCCTACATTCCTATGAGTAAACTGATGGAGAATTTCACCGAACATCAGAACAGACTGCTGAAACTCAAAGCACCGACACTCAATCAGCTCTCCTATCGTCTTAAACAGCAGATAGGTGACCCCAAAGGGGATGAAGATATCCATCGTATGGAAGTGACGGCATTTATTTCCGACTACATCAATCATCCGGACAAACAAAAGACAGTCTGCCTGCGTGATGTGATACAGTATTTCCCCACTATGCCAAGTATGAAAGGGAAGATCAGCGAAGAAGAAGTGGAAGCGGTCAGTGAGTATATTTACGATTTTGACAAAAACGTTATTGAGAAAAAGGGTGTGGAGCACGCATCGTTCGCTGCCGCACTGGAAGAGGCGAAAAAAAGCAATAAGATCATCATGGTCGAAGCCGTCTCCGAACATTGCCGTTTTTGCAAGAAGATGGAGCGGGACGTGATGATAGATGAAGCAGTTGTTCCGATACTGCAAAAAGACTTCATTGCCGTATCGGTCGATGTCGGAAAGGAATCTTTACCGCTTGGGATGACTTCGGAACTGACACCGACCTTTTTTTTCATAGATAAAGAGAAAAACCTGCTTTTAAAGGTGGTCGGGGCGTGGAATGTAGAGGATTTTCTGGAGATATTAAAAGAGGCGAAAGTCAATCGCAAAGGAGCAAGTCATGAGCAAGATTAGAAACATTATCATACTTTTGATCGCAGGAACCCTCTCGATCTGGGCACGTACCGGAGAGGAGGTCTATCAGGAGATATGTTCGAAGTGTCATGTCGCCTATATCCCCTCAGACAAGCTTGAGAAGAACTTTAACGAGTACAACAATATGCTGCTTAATCTCAAAGCACCTCCGGTAAGCCAGATCGCCGAGGCAATGAAGAAGAAGCTGGGTGATCCCAATGCGAGTGAAAAGATGCGCCGTTTGGAAGTGAGTGCGTTCATTGCGGACTATATACTCTACCCGGATAAGAACAAAAGCATACTCTCTCCTGAGATCAGCAAACATTTTGAGACAATGCCGAGCCTCAAAGGCAAGATATCGCCGGAAGACATCGAGATCATCAGTAACTTCGCCTATGATTTCGACCCGAAGAAGTATATCGAATCCAGACGCAGTGACATTCCCTTCCAAAAGATCCTTCAGCGTGCGAAAAAAGAGGATCGGATCATCATCATTGAAGCGATGGCACCGCGCTGCCGTTTTTGTGAAAAGATGAAAAAGGGAGCGCTCTCAGATCCTCAGGTGATGGCACTGCTTCAAAAAGAGTTTATTTTCGTCTCGATCGATCTGAGCAAAGAGAATTTGCCGTTGGATCTTGAAGTACACATGACACCGACCTTCTTTTTTATCTTTGTGAACAAAACCAAAGACGGAGTCAAGATCAAGCGCATCCCCGGAGCCTGGAGTACGAAAGACTTTTTGGATATCCTGCATGAGTCCATCGAAGCGAAAAAGAAATATATGAAGTAGAAAGGAGGCTGTGATGAGAATGCTTAAAAGACTTTCACTGCTTTGGTGTTGTGTAGGTAGTTTTCTGCTTTCGGAAACAGAATTTGCCACACCCAAACCCTCCATCGATAACCCTCGTAAAATAGTCTTCTCTATTGATACGATGGAAGACAAAGAGGTTAACCATGTCATCAGTACGGTTAATAATGTCATGAAGTATTACCGTCCCGAAAATACGGAGGTGGTTGTAGTCGTTTACAGTCAGGGTGTGAAAGTATTGCTGAAAAACAGTGACGAGCATACGCGAAAACGCATTGAAGCGCTGATGACCTACGATATCGAATTTGTTGCCTGTGAGAACAGCCTGCGTACACTGGGTATCAAAAAGAGTGAGCTGATAGAGGATCTCAGCTACGGAACGGCAGGGATCGTAGAGATCATCGAGCGGCAGCTTCAGGGATTTATCTATATCAAACTTTAACACCTCTCTTCTCTATCTGTCATCTGAACGGATGGAGTCTTTACACTTTTTTTACACTCATTGACTATACTCTCAAATAAATCGATACAAAGGAATACAGATGAACATGATACTCAAAGGAGTGCTCGGATTCTCACTGATGGTCGGCTGTGCCGTTGCGACGGAAACCAAACAGGCTGCTTCTGTCAATGAGGCGGTTAAAACGCAGGAGATAGAACTCTTTACCTCTGCCAATGAGGACGGGAAGATCACCCCCAAAACGATACAAGCGGCATTTGAGAAGGCAGGTTTTACCGTCTCCGCCAACAGAGATATGAACGGACCTTTCAAAAAACAGTTCAAAGAGTCCGGATTTGATGTCTACAATCTCTTTACGTTCTATAAAAAAGAGAGAGTGCTTGAATTGGCGAAGAAATACCCGAATGTTGGATTGTTCGCTCCTATGAGTATGTCTATCTATACAGGCAAAGGCGACAAAAAGATCTCCGTTGCAAGTCTCAGTGCCGAAGCAATGGCGAAGATCATGAAGATGCCAAAGCCTGATGAGACTCTCACAAAGCTTAAAGAAGAGGTACGTGCGGCACTTAAAGCAGCAATGCCAAATGGCAAGTATGAAACACTGCCCTATACGGCAAAACCGCCTAAAGGTGAACTTGTAACACACTTCAGTATGGAGATCGACCCTAAAGACTGGGAAGATGAACTTGAAGAGTTCAAAATGGGCTTTGAGGGAGAACTTTCGCCTAAAGGATTTGTGATCGCAGGGTTCAACAATCTCGGAGACGATTTTGAAGAAGTCAATTATGACGGATACGATATCTATGAGGTCTATTCCATCTGTAAGCTTCCAGTGATCTACACGATCGCAAAAACACATCCTGAAGCAGGAGCATTCGCACCGTGTTCACTCTATTTGGAGAAAAAGAAGGGGGCTGATACCATGGAGATCGCATTTCCGTCTGTTTATAACTGGATGAGTACCATGGCGATCGAAGATCCCAAAGATGTAGAGGTGCTGGAGAAAGCACAAAAAGGTATGCAGGAGATCCTTACGGGACTTACTGAGTAACTACAGGAGAAAAGCCTTTTGCATATGAGGCTTTATCTCATCGAACGTATAGGCATTGTCTGTAAAGTGTTCAAAGGCGATGATCCCTTGATAGAGCAGCATATCACTGCCGTCCTTGGTAGGTTTGCCATGCGCTTTCGCCAGTTTTAAAAAGGGCGTCTCTTTTCCGTAGATGACATCGACACACGCGTTTGCCGAGGGGATGACTGCATCGAGTATCTCCT
>Ga0256843_1001810_pt1 | contig 16290 bp, 12 predicted proteins | sample AlvinellametaG_FD_191572 | JGI IMG/M metagenome (GOLD analysis project Ga0256843, IMG submission 191572) | Pompeii worm associated microbial communities from hydrothermal vent at the East Pacific Rise, Pacific Ocean - Alvinella | ecosystem: Host-associated > Annelida > Integument > Unclassified ... | reverse complement strand
TAGTTTTTTTTTAAAAATACTAATAAAAACTTGATATTTCCGTTATAATATACGTAACTTTGATATATAATTTTTTACTCAATTATAAACATTTAAAATTTAAAAATCATGCAAAACTCAAATTTTACAAAAATTGCCTTTATGGCAATATTGATGGGTAGTTTTGTTTTCTTCACCTCATGTGGCGAAAATAAAACCCAAGAAACCCCAAAAGCCGAACAAGCTGTAGAACAAGAAAGTGCTTCGGAAAAAGAAGCTGCTCAAGCAGAAGAAACTACTGATAAACAAATGTTTAAGAAAAAAGTAGACATGTTTGCTCAAATGGACTTTGATAAAAACAAAGAAATTAGCAAAGAAGAATTTGTTAAATTTCACGAAAGTGAATTCAATAATAAAGATAAAAATCAAGATGGCAAAATTACAGCCGACGAATGTGGTATGTTTGATAAACTCAATCAAGACGGAAATGACTACGTCGACAAAGAAGAATACTTAAAAGGACACGAAAGTGTTTTTGCTAAAATTGATGCCAATGACGACGGTAAAATTACCGAAGAAGAATTAAAAGAATTTCAAGCTGCCAAAGCTGCCCAAAAAGCTCAAATGAAATGTGCTCCGGGCAAATGCGGACAATAATTTCTTTATAAAACAACTGAATAAAACCGCCTGTTGTGTTGAACAGGTGGTTTTTTTATAAAGTTTTTTTATAAATTTGACTATGATTTTAAAAAATAAAAATACACGCCGGCAATTTATCAAAGGAGTTGGAGCTTCTGTTATTTTATCCCAAATTCCATTTTTGTTTTCTTGTCAAAATCAGGATAATACTGTTGTATTGTCTACCGGCGAGACACAAACTATACAACAAGTTCTCAATATATTATTTCCGTCATCACCCGGGCCCGGTATTAAAGATATAAAAGTTATAAGATTGATAAACAACTATTTATCAGATCCGAATATTCATCCGGACAAACAAAAATCCATTATTAACGGAATACATTGGACTAATGAAATAAGTCAAAATAAATATAAGGCAGATTTTAACCGCATAAACTTAGAGAAACAAGAAAAAATAGTTAAAAGAATATTACAAAAACCATGGGGCGAATTATGGATTTCCAAACTTTTAACTTTGACTTTTGAAGCACTATTGTTAGATCCTGTTTATGGTATCAATACCCACGAAATCGGATGGAAATACCTCCATCACACCCCCGGCAAACCACGTCCGAATATGCAAAACAAATATCCGCAAATTTTAAACCGGAAAAAAGAAAACATCATTATTACCTCAATAGAGCAACTATAAAAAATGAATGACAAAATTATATATGATGTTTGTGTAATAGGTAGCGGAGCAGGTGCCGGGCCGGTTATTTACGAGTTATCAAAAGCCGGATATAAGGTTATCGTTTTGGAAAAAGGGCCTTGGTTCAGAACCCAAGATTTCAGCAAAGATGAAATGGTGGCAACCAGAAAAAGTGTTTACACCCCCAACTTAAAAGATGAACCTCAAGTTATCGAAGAACTTAACGAATCGGGTAATTGGGAAGCTAAATCTACGGACAAAACAGGACGCAATTTTTGGAATGGAAACTGTGTAGGTGGTTCTTCCAATTTTATGAGCGGATATTTTTCACGCCTCAAACCGGTTGATTTTAAACTTCTCTCAACCTATGGCGAAATACCGGGAGCCAATATTGTTGATTGGCCCATCGGCTACGAAGATCTGGAACCTTATTACGAAAAAGTAGAACGAATTGTCGGTGTTTCAGGAAAAGTAGTTCCACATAAATTTTTAGAACCCCGTTCTACACCTGATTTCCCTTATCCTCCACTAAAAGAAAATATTATTTCTTTATGGATTGACAATGCTGCCAAAAAATTAAATATCCAATCCATACCGCTTGCCCGTGCTATTCTTTCTCAAAAAAAAGAAAATAGAAATGCTTGCTATTACTCCAATTTTTGTGGTAGTTACGGCTGTTCGTCCGATGCCAAAGGCAGTTCGCGGGTTGCTCTTATTCACGAAGCACTCAAAACCGGAAACTGCTCGGTAATACCCAATGCTAAAGTATTTCACTTGGAAACAAACGGACACTACCAACTACAAAAAGCTTGGTTTTACAATGCCGAAGGTAAAAAAAAGGCAATATCTGCTAAAATATTTGTAGTAGCAGCTCAAGCAGTTGAAACTTCACGCTTATTGTTGATGAGTAAAAACAAAGAATTTCCCAACGGACTGGCTAACAACAACGGACAAGTGGGAAAAAATTTAATTTTTTCGGGAGGCGGTATCGGAGGTGGTGATTTCTTCTATAATGAATTAGAACCCGATATCGCTCTAAAATTGGCCCAACCCGGTGTGTTTGTTAACCGGACAATTCACGATTTTTACGAAATAACCGATAAACAAACAGGAAAAAACATAAAAGGGGGAAGCATTGATTTTCTTTTTGAACATGCCAATCCGGTTACCAAAGCCATTCATCAAAAGTGGGACAAAAACGGCAATTTGATATATGGAAAAAACCTAAAAAAACACTTAAAAGAATATTTTACAAATGTTCGAAAATTAAAATTTGAAATTTTTACCGATTGGCTGCCTACCGATAACTGTTTTGTAAGTTTAGACTATAAAACAACCGACAAATGGGGAGATCCGGTAGCCAAAATCAGAACCGGTTTTCATCCTCATGATATAAAAGTAGGTAAGATTTTGGCCGAAAAAGCCAAAGCCGTCTTAACAGAAATGGGAGCTAAAAATATTTATGCCGATATCAACGGGAATCCACCCAGTAATTTGCAAGCAGGCGGTTGCCGGTTTGGCAATAATCCTACAACTTCTGTCTTGGATAAAACTTGTAAAGCTCACGATGTTAATAACTTATTTATTACCGATGGAAGTTTTATGCCCACCGGAGGAAGCCTCACATACACTTGGACAATCTATGCCAACAGTTTCAGAGTAGCCGATATAATAAAAAACATGAAAATTTGATAAAAATATTATTGTTTTGTGACAAATATCATATAAATAAAGGTTAAAAATAAAAAAATATAATTTTTTTCACAATTTAGGTTAATTTTATATAAATTTGTGCGTGTTGTTAACCTAAATTTTTTATTCTATGAAAAAACAAGTTTTATTGTTTAGTGTAAGTTTATTACTTATACTCTTTTTCTCATCTTTTAAAAAACATTATACAAGTTCATTAAATCTTCCTATTAATGAATCATTAATAGTTAAAAACCAACGTTTTAATCCTAGAACTTTTTACCAAAAACAATGTTTATTTTGCCATAATTCCAATGCTAAAATTGGACCTCCAATGGAAGAAGTCAAAGAAATATATTTGAAAAAATATCCTAAACCGGAAGAGTTTATTGAAAAAATGACTGCCTTTGTTCTTAATCCAACCAAAGAAAATCGTCTAATTAAAGAAAACGAAGGAATTTATGGAATTATGCCTTCCGGAATGTTTAAAGATGCCTTAAAAATAGAAAAGGTTGCTCAGTATATCTATAATAATATTAAAGTAAAAAAGAAAAAAAAACCTAATGTAAATAAAAATAAAAGTGAAAAAGAAACTATCAAAGTTAATATAGAAGTATTTAAAGGTGAAAGTATTCAAAACTTTCTTCATTTAAATAAGATAAGTTTCAAAAGAAACAGCCTTAAATTGGATGAAAAAAATCGACATGAAATAGATAAAATCATTCTTTTTTTACAAAATAATAAACATATAAATATTGAAATTAGAAATTATACCGATGCCATAGGTACTGCTGAAAACAATTTAAAAATTTCCAGTAAAAGAGCACAAATTATTAAAAACTATATGGTTACAAAAGGTATCGATCCACAACGAATAAAAACAAAAGGTATGGGAGAAACTGAGCTTTTAAATCACTGTTCCGATAATGTTAAGTGTTCTGAAGCTGAACATGCCATCAACAGAAGAACAGAATTTATTATAATATAATATAAAAAAAACAAATAAATATTCATTTTCTTGTATTATAATTAATTATAAATGCAAATTGCTTATTATTCATAAAAAAGAGATATTTTTTTAGATATAATTATAAATGTGTTTGTATTTTTAGTATTTTTGAAAACAAACAAAATTTTTCACTAATATATTTAAATTTACAAACATGAAAAAACTAATCTTATTTAATTTTGGATTGGGCTTATTTTTGCTAACTTATTATTTTAACCATAATAATAATAAGCCTGTAAATGAAAATTACCAAGTTTATATGCAAACCCAACAATCAGCCCAAGATTTTTACAGAAAACAATGTGGTTTTTGTCATACACAAGAAGAATTAATCGCTCCGGATATGAATAAAATTAAAGCAATGTATCTAAAAAAATATCCGGACAAAGAAGCTTTTGTTCAAGCTATAGTAAAATTTGTGGAAAATCCGAACAAAAAAGATGCTATTTACAAAGATGGTATAGAAAATTTTATGGATATGCCTAAAATGCCTTTCAAAAAAGAACAAATTAAAGGAGTTGCTTCCTATATTTACAACAACAATAATCTATAAAACTTAAATATATATAAGATAATTACTTTTAAACACAAACAAGGTTAACACATACATCAATACTCATAGAGTAAAAATAGATTTAAAAGTAATGCTATAAAAAGCCGGAGCTTCATGATTTGCTCCGGTTTTTTTTATAAATAAAATTCAATTTAAAAACGTATCTTTGAAATACAAAAAATCATTCAAATGAATAACGCAAATTATACATTATATATATATGTTTTTTTAGGCTTTCTAACCGGAATTCTTTTAGCTTATTTGTGGACAAAATTAAAAAAACAAGAAACAATTAACCATTTACAACAAACTTTTCAAACAGAAAAAAGTAACTTGGAAAAAAAATTATTTGCCCTGCAACAAGAATTTGACAACTACAAATTACAAGCCGAAAAACAATTAACCGGACAAATCAAACAATTGGAAAATGAAAAACATCAATTAGAAAAAGTATATATTAATCAATTGGCCGAAAAAGAAAAAATCATTAACCAACAACAAATACGTCTTCAAAACTGGGAAGAAAAATGGCAAAAAGCTCAAGAAGATTTCAAAAAACAAGAAAATACTATGCGCAAAGAGTTTGAACTACTGGCGCAACGAATCTTGGAAGAAAAATCGAAAAAATTTACCGAGCTGAACCAAAATAATATGCAACAAATTCTGACGCCTTTTCAAGAGGCTATGAAAGCTTTTAAAGAAAAAGTAGAACAAAACGAAAAAGAAAGTCACGGACGTCATACCGCTTTGCAACAACAACTGCAAGAATTGCAACAACTCAACCAACGCTTAAGCCAAGAAGCTCTTAATTTAACCAAAGCCCTTAAGGGCGAAAGTAAAACACAAGGTATTTGGGGCGAAACCATACTGAACAGATTGCTGGAAAAATCGGGCTTGGAAAAAGGACGTGAATATTTTGTGCAACAAAGCTATCAAGCTACAGAAAACTCCGGAAGACAACGCCTCCAACCCGACGTAGTCATACAACTGCCCGATAACAAAAAACTGATTATCGATGCCAAAGTTTCACTAACAGCATACGAACGCTATATCAATGAAGACGATGAAAAACAACAGGAAATATATCTGAAACAACATTTGCTTTCATTAAAAAATCATATCAACGGACTGGCCAAAAAATCATACGACGAACTGCTCGACGGCGAAACCCCCGATTTTATCTTAATGTTCATTCCGGTAGAACCGGCTTTTAGTGTGGCTTTAAAAGAAGATCCTGAACTGTATAACTATGCTTTCGAACGCAATATCGTTATGGTAACCCCTTCTACCTTGCTAGCTACGCTAAAAATTGTCGATAATATGTGGCGCAATGAAAAACAACGTCAAAATGCCTTCGAAATTGCCCGGCAAGCAGGCGCTCTTTACGACAAATTTTACGGATTAATCACCGATCTGGAACAAGTAGGTAGTAAAATTTCAGCCGCTCAACAAAGTTTTGGCAACGCTATGAACAAACTACATACCGGAAAAGGAAACCTGATTTCAAGAGTGCAAAAACTAAAAGATTTAGGCGCTAAAACCAAAAAACAATTACCCCAAACTAATGATCAAGATTTACTCGACGAATAAATAATTTTATCGATAAGTTTTATTAAATACGAATTTTAAATATACCAACCTTTTGTTAAAGCAATTAATTATTTTTAATCGCCTTCTTTAAAATATAGCAATTACGTCTAGATTTTTCATTATCAATGTTTTAACAAATATAGGCTAAATATAACTTATCAAATAACTATTTATCAATACGTTATACTTATTAATAAAATGTTAATAACTTTTTAACATCGACTTTAAAGATAACAATTGCATAAATTAACTTTGTTATTTGGACAAGTAACTCAATTTTTAACTTAAAATCAAAGGGATTTTATGCAAACAATTCATGTAATAAAACGAGACGGAACTTCAGCACCTTTAGACTTAAAAATGATACATGACATGGTAGAATGGGCTTGTGACGGCTACCAAAATGTATCGGTGTCGGATATTGAAATCAACTCAAAAATTCAATTCTACGACGGGATCACTACCTCTGAAATTCAAAAAATTATGATCAAATCGGCTGCTGATTTGATTTCGGAAGAAAACCCTGATTACCAATACGTAGCAGCTCGTTTATTACTGAGTGATTTGTATAAAAAAGTTTTTAAACAAGACAAACCTATCCCTTTTGAATTTTTTGTCCGTAATAACGTTTACCGCGGAGTCTATGATAAATCTATCTTAGATGCTTATTCGCAAAGCGAATTGGTTTATTTCGGTAAAAAATTGCGTCACAACCGTGATAACTTGTTTACCTACGCAGGTTTGCGGCAAATGGTCGATAAATACCTGTTGCAAGATCGCAATACTTTTGAGCTTTATGAAACTCCGCAAGAAGCCTTTATGTTGATTGCCATGTTTATGTTTAAAAACTACAAAGGACAAAAACGAAAAAAATATGTGTTGGATTTATATGAAGCGGTTTCCACCTTTAAAATAAGTCTTCCCACACCTATCATGTCGGGAGTAAGAACTCCCTTGCGTCAGTTCAGCTCATGTTGTTTGATTGACGTAGGCGATTCGTTGGAGTCCATTTTACAGTCTAACACCGCCGTGGGATACTACATAGCCAGCCGTGCCGGTATCGGACTCAATTTCGGACGAATCCGCGGATTGGGAGCTAATATCCGAAACGGCGAAGTCATCCATACGGGTTTGGTGCCTTTCTTAAAAATGTATGAAGCCACCACCAAAGGTTTTACGCAAAATGCCATTCGCGGGGGAAGCTCCACCTCTACTTTACCGTTTTTTCACTGGGAAGCCGAAACTTTTATCCAGCTGAAAAACAACAAAGGGAACGACGAAAACCGTGTACGCCGGATGGACTATTCCATTGCCTTAAATAAACTTTTCCGCGAACGGGTGCGTAAAAACGAAGATATCACCCTGTTTTCCATGGAAGAAGTGCGCGACTTATACGACGCTTTTTACGGAAACGATTATGAAAAATTCCGTATGTTGTACGAAATGTACGAAAAAAACGACCGCATCAGAAAAAAACGCATCAATGCGCGTCAGTTTTATTTGGACTTGCTTAAAGAACGCTATGAAACCGGACGTATCTATATCTTAAACGCCGACCATGTCAACGAACACAGCTCGTTTAAAGATCATATCTATATGTCTAATCTGTGTCAAGAAATCACCCTGCCTACCGAACCTATAACCGACGTCAACAAAACGGACGGCGAAATAGCCATGTGTATTTTAAGCAATATCAATTTGGGAAAAATAGAAAGCATTGAAGAACTGGACAAACTCACCGAATTATTGGTACGCTTCTTAGACGAGCTCATCGATTATCAAGACTATCCGGTAGTAGCAGCTGCCAGATCGACTAAAGCCCGCCGCAGTTTAGGTATTGGTGTTTCCGATGTATTCCATTTCTTAGCCAAAAACAATTTGCGTTACGACAGCGACGAAGGACGAAAAGTCATGCACGAATACATGGAACGTTTTCAATACGGCTTGATCAAAGCTTCCAATCTTTTGGCCAAAGAAAAAGGAGCTTGTGAATTGTTTGAACGCACCAAATATGCCGATGGCATCATGCCTGTTGATACCTATGCCGAAGCCGTGGACGAGATAGTGGATAACGACTTGAAAATGGACTGGGAAAGTCTGCGTCAAGATGTCAAAAAATACGGTTTGCGCAACTCGGCTTTAAGTGCTATTCCGCCGGCTGCCAGCAGTAGTGTGGTGTCCAACTCAACACCCGGCGTTGATCCGGTACGCAAACTCTTAATTGCCAAAATGAGCAAATACGGTGCCCTTAAACAATTGGTTCCGGGTTTTGGTCAATATGAAGAAAACTACACACCGGCTTGGGAAATTGATAATGAAGAATACTTGAAATTCATTGCCATATTCCAAAAATTTATTGATCAAAGCATCAGTACCAACCAGTATTACGACATTTCAAAATATGAAAACAATAAAGTACCGGTAAAAGATCTCATCCGCCACGACGGAATAGCCTATAAATACGGTTTAAAAACCCTTTATTACATGAATATCAACGATAATTCGGGCAACGAATTGAGCAAAATAAAAATAGAAAGCGAACAAGCACCCATGTTTAATTTTGCCAAACTCGAACTCGATATCGACGATTACGATTCGTGTGAAGGCGGTGGCTGTTCGGTGTAAAACATAACATAAGCATCATTCCATTTGTCATTGCGATCCCGACTTTAGTCGGGAGTGGCAATCTCTATGAATAAACCACCAAACTGAACACATAACCGGTAATCAGTGCCGAAACAAACAACACATATTCGCGTTCTTTGATTTTTAACACACCGGTCATCACCATTCCGGCGGTTAAAATAATCAAACCTAAAATAATTTGAGCGGTTTCAATTCCAAGTGCAAATTCTAAAAGCGGTAAGAGTTTTTGGCTTTGCCCGGCAATAATCATTTTAAAATCGGTGGCAAAACCCAATCCGTGCACCAAACCGAAAACAAAAGAAAAATAGTAGTGCATTTGGCCTAAAAACTTCTTGTTACGGATAAAAACATTGGACAAAGCGGTGATAAGAATGGTACAAAGAATGAGCTTTTCAATCAAGTTTTCATCTACTTTTAAAATACCGTAAACCGACAATAACAAACTGGTGGTATGCGCTACGGTAAAAAGGGAGACTAATGTCAATAACTCACGCCATTGTTTCAAACTGAAAACCAAAATCAAAGCTGTTAAAAACAAGATATGATCAACCGACGACCACGAAAGTATATGCGATAAACCCAATTGAAAATATAGTTGAAAACTATTCATTTATAATCATTTTTTCGGTTGCTCGTCATCTTCGGGGTAAATTACCAAATTAGACTTGTAAGAATTTTTGTTTTTAAACAATCCGTCCATAAACAACACCAAAGCGGGCAGTAATAGCAGATTAGAAAACATGGCCATCAGCAACGTAAATGATATCAATCCGCCTAAAGCAACCGTTCCGCCATAGCTGGACAACATAAACACCAAAAATCCGAAAAACAATACCACCGACGTATAAAACATACTGATACCGGTTTCGCGCAAGGCAATATATACCGAACGACGCACACGGCCTTTATGATGCCGTAATTCTTGCCGAAGCTTAGCCAAATAATGAATGGTATCGTCCACCGAAATACCAAAAGCTATACTAAATATCAATATGGTGGAAGGCTTAAGCGGAATACCTAAATATCCCATCACTCCGGAAGTTATCAACAATGGTAATAAATTGGGAATCAACGAAATAATAGCCATTTTAATAGAACCTCCAAACATCCAAGCTATAAAAACAAAAATCAAAAAAATGGCAAAACCCAAGGATAAAGCTAAATTATCGATTAAATAATGCGTACCTTTTAAATAAAGTTTGGCTTGGCCTGTCATTAACACGTCGTATTTCTTTTCGGGGAAATATTTTTTTTGTTTCAAGGCCAAATAATCTTCTATCTGCTCCATTTTATCGGTTTCAATATCCTTCATAAATGTAGTTATTCGCAAATAGCGTTGCAAACTATCGGTATAGCTCCGTAACAGATTACCATCCCCACCTGATTTTTTCAAATACGGCAAAATAAAATTCTTTTCATGTGTCGAGGGCAGTTGATAATATTTCGGATCACCGTTATAAAAAGCCTGCTTGGTAAATTTTACCAAATTAACCAACGAAACGGGTTTGGACAATTCGGGTAAATCATTGATTTCATCCTGAAAACGATCCATCCGTTTTAAAGTACCCAAATTATAAGCGCCTTTTTTACGTCGGGTATCTATCATAAATTCCAAAGGTAAAATGCCACCGAACTGTTGTTCAAAAAATTTGATATCCTTATAAAAACGCTCATTCTTGGGCAAATCCGACAGCATACTTCCCGAAACCCTGATTTTATAAGCTCCTATAATACTGATGATTATCAACGCCAAAGCTACCCCGAAAATACTTTTCTGACGGTGACGCACCGTATCTATTAACCAATTGATAAACTTATTAATCCATGTTCTGTTCAAATGTTTCAAATGCCTTTTCTTAGGTATTTTACGATAACTGTAAATAACAGGTATTAAAATAATGGATAAAACGAAAATGGACAAGATGGACAACGAAGCAACAATTCCGAATTCGCGCAACAAATCGTTTTTAACAATCACAAAAGTCCCAAAACCAATGGCGGTAGTTACATTCGTCATTAAAATAGCATTTCCGGTTTTGGTGATAACCCGCTGTAACGACTTGGCCTGATTGCCGTGTAATTGTATTTCTTGCTGATATTTGTTAATCAGAAAAATAGCATTAGGCACCCCAATTACAATGACCAAAGGCGGAATGATAGCTGTTAAAATACTGATTTGATACCGAAATAAACCCATAATGCCGAAAGACCACATCACCCCGATAGAAACAATCAATAAAGAAATGAAAATAGGCGATCCGGTTCGGAAAAAGAAAAAGATAATCAAACCGGTTACCAATAATGACAAACCTATAAATAAAGGAATTTCACGTTCTAACACTTTAGCATTCAGAGCCTTTAGATATATCAATCCGGAAGCTTTTAAGTCCAATCCTCGCTCGTTGCGGTATTTATCTAATAAGGGTTTTACCTTATTAACAATAAATCCAATGCGTTTTCTCGATTTGGCAACTTCGTGTTTTAACGCTACCATGGTTTGCACCGCACCGGTTTTTTTGTTGTAAATAATATCTTCGTAAAAAGGTAAGGAATCAAAGAGTTTTTCTTTAACGGCTTTCGCCTCAGCATCGGAAGAGATTCTTTTGGGTAACAAATTTTGCAATAAAAATTTTTTATGTGCCGTATCTTTTTTTAAAACTTTTAAATTTTCTATGGAAAAAACTTGTTCCACTTCATCGAATTTTTTAAAATCACGCGACAAGTCATTCCAAGCTTGTAACTTTTCCTTGGTAAATAAAGCGGTATCTTTTATTCCTATTAAAATAAGATTATTGTCATTGCTAAAAACTTTTCTAAACCGGGCATATTCTTGTGCATACGGATCATCTTCAGGTAAAATACTTTTTTGAGTATATGATATCCGAACATATTTCCATTGCGTAACAAAAAAAACAGTTGTCCCTAAAATAAAGAACAAAAAAACAAGCTTATTTCTTAAAATGATTCCTGCAAGTCTTTCCCAAACATTCATCTTTTCGAATTTAATGAACAAATTTACATCAAATTTTATTAATTAAGCATAAGTTTCATAAATTTTACGCAAAGAATATATGAACTTTTATTGAATAAAGGGTTTTAACAAACAGACTGTTAGTCACAACATTAACTAAATTTATAAATAGCATTTATAAAGTAATAATCTTATTTTTTTGAATGAAAAAGCAAATAAATAACACTCTTCAATTTTATCAAAAATAATGTTGATAACTTTCAATAACTTCTCCTAAATCAGGTTAAAGAAAGTGAATAAAATGTTTATAACTTTTTTAAATATTTCGAATAATATTTTTGGTTATTTCAATGCTTATTCTATATTCAAATTTTATTTGAATTAAACAAATATTTTTACCATTATTTATCAACAATCCATTTACATTTTTCAAACATTATTTAAAAACATAAGTAGCTAAAAGACAGGATAATAAGCTTCATAAAAATCAAAAGTAACCAAATAAACAAAGTATATTCATTATCATGTTCTTTAAGAATAAAAAAATAAAAAAAAATATATAATAAAATTGTGAAAAACTGCTTTGAAAAACTGCTTTGAAAAACTGCTTTGAAAAACTGCTTTGAAAAACCGCTAAAATAATGTTTTTATACATCTATATGTAATTCTGTTCTTTTTAACGTATCTTTGTTATATATAAAATTAGAAAAATTTATGGGAAAAAATAAAGAATCTTTATTGATTAAAATTTTACAGATTTTAGGTGCTCAGCCTAATAAATCTTTTAATTATAAACAGATTGCTGCCAAATTGGAATTTGATTCACCTAAAATAAGAAAACAAATTCAAAAAGATTTAAAAAAACTTTTAAAACAAAATAAAATTAAAGAAACTTCACGTGGTAAATACCAAATTTTACAAAAGAAATTGTATTTGGGTGTTATTGACATGACTAATAACGGTAGCGGATTTGCCATAGTGGACGAATTGGAAAACGATATATTTATTCCGAATCACCGTTTAAACAAAGCTTTGCATGGCGACTTGGTTGAAGTAGAAATTATTAAACAAAAGCCCGGAAAACGTCCCGAAGGTGAAGTGGTTAGAATTTTAGAACGGGCTAAAACGCATTTTACCGGTATTGTTAAAATGTTTAGAAATTATGCTTTTGTAGATCCGGATGATATTAAAATGTATAAAGAAATATTTGTAGGAAAAGATCATTTAAATGGTGCAAAAGACGGCGAAAAAGTGGTGGTTGAAATCTACGATTGGCCCGAAAAAGTAGGAAGTCCGTTGGGTAAAATAGTCAAAGTTTTAGGACAACCCGGCGAACATGAAGTGGAAATTCACGCCATTTTAGACGAATATGATTTGCCCTACGAATTTGATCCGGAGATTGAAAAAATTGCCGATGAATTACCTAAAGAAATCACCAAGGCCGAAATAAAAAAACGCCGTGATATGCGAAGTGTTCCTACTTTTACCATCGATCCTTTCGATGCCAAAGATTTTGACGATGCGCTTTCTTTTCAAAAATTAGATAACGGACATTTTGAAATAGGCATTCATATTGCCGATGTATCACATTATGTGCGTCCCAATACTTTGTTAGATAAAGAGGCTTATAATAGAGCTACTTCTGTTTATTTGGTAGACAGAGTGGTTCCCATGTTGCCCGAAGTTTTGTCTAACGGATTGTGTAGTTTGCGTCCCAATGAAGATAAATTGACTTTTTCAGCCGTATTTGAAATGGACGAAAACGGCAAAATTTATAACGAATGGTATGGAAGAACCGTAACCCATTCTAACCGCCGGTTTACTTATGAAGAAGCGCAAGAGATTATAGAAGGTGCAGATGGCGATATGAAAAAAGAAATTTTGATTTTGGATCAAATAGCTAAAAAATTAAGAAAAAAACGTTTTAAACACGGTGCTTTGAGTTTTGACCGGGTGGAAGTTCGTTTCAAAGTAGATGACAAAGGTAATCCGGTAGAAGTATATTTTAAACAAAGCAAAGATGCCAATAAGCTGATTGAAGAATTTATGCTGTTGGCTAACCGTAAAGTAGCCGAATTTGTGACGAAAAAAATCAAACCCAAAGAAAAAACTTTTGTATACCGTGTGCATGATGAACCGGCTACCGAAAAATTACAGGAACTCAATGAAGTGGTTCAAAAATTCGGTTATCAATTGGATTTGAAAAGTCGTAAATCCATTATTAAATCTATCAACGGACTTTTGGAAGAAATACAAGACAAACCCGAAAAAAATATGTTGGAAACTCTAACCATACGTAGTATGAGTAAAGCGGTTTATACTACCGACAATCGCGGACATTACGGATTGGCTTTTGATTATTACACCCATTTTACCTCTCCTATTCGTCGTTATCCTGATGTGATGGTACATCGTTTATTACACGATTATTTACACAAGAAACCTTCTCCTAATAAAGAGGAATACGAGAAAAAATGTATTCATAGCACCAATATGGAAATACAAGCGGCCAGTGCAGAACGTGATAGTATTAAATATATGCAAGCCAAATATATTGAAAACTTTAAAGGCGTGCCGTTTGAAGGAGTCATTACCGGTGTTACCGAATGGGGAATTTATGTAGAACTTACCAAAAACAAAGTAGAAGGATTGGTACGCCGAACCGAAATGCGTGATGATTATTACTACTATGACGAAGATCAATATGCCATGATTGGCGAGCTTACCGGTAAAAAATATCAATTGGGTGATGTGATAAAAGTGCAGGTTTTAAAAACCAATCCGGTAAAAAAACAAATCGATTTTGAAATGATTTATGATACCGATGAAGATCAAGACAATATTGAAAATAAAAAGAATACGGTTTCAAAATTATCTAAACCTAAACGTAGAAATTATAATAAGAAAAAATAAAAATTAATTAATTGATATATTGTTTTTTAAAGTTGTTAAATAACTTTTAAACTCGTTTTTAATCATATTGTAAATTTGATAATCATTTAAATTATCACTTTGATTTAGACGTTTTTGATATCCTTTAATAGCAAATAATAAACCTAAATCTTTTTTGCTGTATTGATGTTTTTGGATAATTTCATCAATATTGATATCTCTTATTTCTTCAGATAGGTTCATGCTTAATTTTAAACTATTTAATAATTTACGAAGGACTCTTCGTGTAGCATTTTCATTTAAATATTCCGGCAGGGCATTTATTTTTATAGCTTTTTCATACAAAAACCTTTCTTTTTTTTCTTCTTCGGTGGTTTTACCATATTCAAAGAAAAAATACAAGGATAATAGAATTAAAAAAAATCCTATAATACTACCATACTGATATAACAATTTATAATGATAGAAAGAACCATGCATAAGTAAAATAAAACCTCCTAATACTAAAGTAAAAAAACTGGCATAAGCTTTAATAACACTTTGTTTATGAAGCCCTATTTCAAAACCTTCGTTTTTATTGTTTATAAAAAAATAACTTTCAATGGGGAAAAGTGGTATGATAAACATAAAAAATTTAGTACTGATAAACTGATTATTAAATGTTTTCATCTTACCTGAAAAAATAGTTCCTATTCTCATAATTTTATTTTTTTTATAGATATATTTAATACGTTAAAAATACAATTTTTTATTAGAAAATTATCTTTTATAAATCATTCGCACATGTGGTATTCCGTCCTCTAAATATTCGTTTCCGGTTTCTTGAAATCCTAAATCCTTATAAAATTTTTTCAGATAAGTTTGCGCACTTATTTCTATTATATTTTCTTTTAAATCATTGGTAATTATATCAATAGCTTTTTGCATGATTTGTTTACCAAAATTTTTACCGCGATAAGACGGGTGTGTAACAACGCGTCCTATGGAAGCATGTTTAAAATAATCGCCCGGCTTAAAAATTCTTAAGTAAGCGACGATATTTTCTTGGTTTTTGATAAATAAATGCAGAGCTTTCAAATCTTTTCCGTCGGCATCTTGATAAACGCAGTTTTGTTCCACTACAAATACTTCATTGCGAAGTTGAAGAATTTTGTACAATTCAGTAGTAGATAATTCTTTAAAAGATTTTAAATATATTTTCATCGGTTAAATATAAAAAAAAACGGCGGAAATTTTCCGCCGTTTCTTGTTTTTAATTTTTTCTTTTGATTAGTTTTTGTAATTAACACTGTCTTTTTTAAAGAATAATCTTTCTTTAAAGTTTTTGATTTTTTCAGACAGTTTTTCAAATTTATCTTTACTTTCTTTATCTTCTTTGATAGCTTTTTTCAAATCTTTGATAGCTTCATACAGTTCTTTGTATTCTTTGTCTTTTTTACCGTATCCCATAGCTTCTGCCAATTGTAATTGATAATCGGCATTGTCTAGGTATAATTGAGCTACTTCTTTTTTGTCTTTTTCTTCTCCTAACATGGCTGTAGCACCTAATTTGATAAATTCTTCAGCTCTTAAAACAGGGAGCGGAATTTCTTGTTGTTGAATAACTAAAGTATTTAAAGCTCTGAATA
>Ga0256843_1001809_pt1 | contig 16296 bp, 14 predicted proteins | sample AlvinellametaG_FD_191572 | JGI IMG/M metagenome (GOLD analysis project Ga0256843, IMG submission 191572) | Pompeii worm associated microbial communities from hydrothermal vent at the East Pacific Rise, Pacific Ocean - Alvinella | ecosystem: Host-associated > Annelida > Integument > Unclassified ... | reverse complement strand
CCTGGTGTTTGTAATGCTATGGAAACACTTCTTGTTGATAAAGCGATAGCCAATGAGATGCTTCCTGTTTTAAAAGAGGCTTTCGATGATGCTCATACTGAGCTTAAAGGGTGTGATGCGACACAGGCTATTATTGAAGTTGCGCATGCAGGTGAAAAAGAGTTTGATACTGAGTATTTGGCAAATATTTTAAATATTCGTGTTGTTGATGGAGTTGATGGGGCTGTTGAACATATTGTTCGTTATGGTTCTGGTCACTCAGAAGCTATCATTACAGAAAATATTACATCAGCAGAGAAATTTTTAAATGGTATAGATGCAGCAGCCGTATATGTCAATGCTTCTACCCGTTTTACAGATGGTGGTGCTTTTGGTTTTGGTGCTGAGGTTGGGATTAGTACAAACAAACTTCATGCAAGAGGACCTATGGGAATAGAGGGATTAACAACATATAAATATAAGATTTATGGAAGTGGGCAGATTCGATAATGCAAGATTTTGATGAACTGAAATCAATAAGCTGTTTTGGTGAACTTAATAGTGAAGATATTAAATTGTTGGCTTCTATTTCAAGGAAAAGATATTTCTCAAAAGGGGAAGTTCTTTTCTATGAAAAGGATGAACCTCGTTTTTTAACACTTTTGACATCAGGTTGTTTGAAAGTATATAAAACAGATCCTAAAAATAATGAGATTGTTTTACACCGTTTTTTACCAGGTACTTTAGTAGCTGAGATGGCAGTGCTTGAAGGGATTCCCTATCCTGCTTCTGCATGTTTTGAAAGTGATGGTAGTGTGATAGAGATAGATTTTATACGCTTTAAAGAGGAGTTTTTGACGACTCCTTCTATTGCATTTAGTTTTTTTAAATCACTTTCGAGAAAGATTAAACATCTTGAAGATGTGATTGCTTTAAACATAGTGCTTGATTCAACAGCTCGAGTTGCAAAATATATTTATGAAAATGAGGAAGCACTTACTATGAAACATAATCAACTTTCTCAGTATCTGCATATGACTCCAGAGACGCTTTCTCGTATTTTCAAAAAGTTCTTGAAATTAGGATTTTTAGAGAAAGAGGGGAGTAATTATAAAATAGTGAATAAAGAAGCTCTTTGTATTCTTTTTGAATGAGAATTATTCTCTTTATTGATATATATCAATTTGGTTTTTATCTTTTTGCATTACAATCCTTTCGAATTTAAATAATAAAGGATTGGTAATGTCATATATTCCACAAGATGCACAAAAAGTAGAAGTTGAAGGTGCAACAGTAGATTTTTATAAATTAGAAAAAGATGGTGAAAGTACTTATTATTTCGATACATCGAAAGAGGGACCTCCTCATCCAATGGTTAATGCTATGAGTGGTTTAAAAATGATTAAAGGTACAAATGATAAAGTTGTTATGATTAATCATAAAGCTCCTGGTGGACTTTTTGCTAAACTTGAAAATGATGTTATCTATGAAGTTGAAGACTTAGATAATGGCTTGGTAAAGGTTGTTTTTCGTTACAACCAAGATGCTGTTAATGAATCGGATTTAACACAAACTTCATGTGCAGGATAAAAAGAAATGTTTAACATTTCTCAAGATTTTGCTCCCCCTTTTAAACTGATAGCTCCCTTTTTTATTTTAGGGAGCTTTTTTTATTTTTTCTCATCGCTTGATCTTTTCCTAATAGATGTAACAACATTAAGTTTTTCTGAACCTCAGGTTCTGGCATTTGTTCATCTATTTTTACTTGGTTTTGTCATGATGATTATTTTTGGTGCTATGGCACAACTTGTTCCTGTTGTTTTAGAGGTGGGACATTTTGGTGTTGAGCTATTTTATGCTATATGGCCACTTTTGTTGGTTGGTAGTGTGCTTATGGTGTTTGGTTTTTTATATTCTCCAGCACTACTTCCTTATGGTGGGGTGATTGTTCTTATCTCAATGATGATTTTTGTTGGTGAAATTTTTCTAACAATGTTTAAAGTCAAAGAGTTTACTTTAGTTATGAAAAGTGTATTTATCTCAAATACTTTTTTATTTTTTGGGATTATTTTTGGACTTTTGATGGCACTCTCTTATGCAGGAACACTTTCACTTGATATTAGTGCTTTATTGCAGGCACATGTATATGCTGTGATAGGTGGGTATATTGTTATAACGATTATGGGACTTTCGATCGTCTTGGTACCTATGTTTACACTCTCCCATAGCTTTTCATTAAAACCTTTAGAACTTGGTATGGGTGCAATGAGTGTAGCTGTTGTTTTAGCGATTGTAGCATCATTTTTTCATATGGGTTGGTTGGCAAATATTGCTTATCTTCTAGCCTCTGTCGCCTTAATTTCTTATTTTTATCTCATTTATATTATTTACAAAACGAGACCAAGAAAAGAGAATGATGTGTATGCACTTTCGTTAATGTTTTCCTATAGTTCTATGCTTGTTGCTTTAGTGATAGGAATGCTTTATTTTCTTTTTCATAAAGAGAATTTTTTATTGGCTGCAATGTGGTTGTTTTTCTTTGGCTTTTTTGCTTTTTTAATTACGGGGCATATTTATAAAATTATTCCATTTTTAGTATGGTTTGAAAGATTTTCTCCCCTTGTAGGGAAACAAAAAGTACCAATGTTAGCAGATATGGTACCTTATAAAAGTTCACAAGCACAGCTTATATTTTGTGGTGTAGGTGTTATTTTAGTAGCTTTGGCAATACTTTTTAGTTCTCAGATGCTTATGGGAGCAGGTGCTTCCTTTTTAGTACTTGGTTCTTTGGCATTTGTACGAAGTGTTTTTTATATGATCAATTTTAAATAGAAGGAAAAAATTATGATGTATACAAAAGAGGAAATTTTTAGAGCAATTTCTACTGTTATTGACCCTGAAGTGGGTTTTAATTTAGTAGAGATGGGGCTTATTTATGATGCTGTAAGTGATGATGAGGGGAATGTAAAAGTTACTATGACACTCTCAACAAAAGCGTGTCCGTTACATCAGATGATTGTGCAATGGGTGAAAGAGGCTGTTGAGAAGCTTCCTGATGTTAAAGAGGTTGAAGTTGAAGTTGTATGGGAACCTGTATGGAATATCTCTATGGCAGATGATAATGTCAAAAAGGCATTAGGTGCTTAATGTATAGAAAAGGCATTTATGCCTTTTCTATTTTTTAAAATAGTTTTGTATTTCTGTGAGTAGGTTTTTTAAACTCTCATGGTATGCTAAGAATTTTTCTTTAATTTGAGATGCTGAAGAGAGCGAAGTTTTAAGTTCTGTAGCACTTTTATGTAACTCTTTTGCACCAATATTTGCTGATATACCCACAATATCAAGAAGCAGTTTATCAACCTCTTGTAATCTTTTTTCATTAATGTATGTTTGAAGTTTTTGAGAAGAGTCTCTATAGTCTCTTACAAACTCTTTGAGAATATCTGCATAAAACTCTTTATCTCCTCCACAAATTTCTAATCCCTCATCTATATTAAGAACAACTATCTCATCTTCATTTTGCGAAGGCAAGGTTGGTTGAGTTTGTGGTACATAGTATGTGTAAAGTACATCGTAAAGAGCATCCATTTTAAGAGGTTTTTCAAGGTGTGCTTCCATACCTGCATCAAGCATCTTTTTAATGTCATCAGCTGCTGTATCACCACTAAGAGCAATAACAGGGATATGGTTATATTGACTTGTTGCTCTGATTTTTTGTGTTGCTTCAAAACCATCAATATTTGGCATATGTGCATCCATTAAAACAAGCATGAAATTTGCATCTTTTTCTAAAATATCAAGAGCTTCTTGCCCATCATTTGCAACAACAATCTCTATACCACTATCAGCAAGAAGACCTAAAATAACTTTTTGGTTGATGAGATTGTCCTCAGCAAGTAAAATTCTTATATTTGCGAACTCTTTAAAATCTTCTTTATTGATTTTTCCGTGAGGAGGTACCTCTCTTTTTTGGACATCAGCGTGAGGTGTTGGTGTATGAGCTGGAGTGCTTTGTACCTCTTGTGTTTCTTTAGACTCCTTTTGTGTAGATTGTTGTTCCTCTTGAAGAGGGGTTGCTTCTATCGGAGCTTCTTGTTGTGTACTTTGTACTTCTTGTTTGCTAGGTTGTATATCTTCTTGTTGAGGAAGATCAGGCGTATCGTAAGGATCCTCAATAATTTGAGGTTTTTTTTGTTTACTCTTAATGATTACATAGAGAATAAGAACAACAAGAAGAGCTAACGCAGCGATAATTTCAGTTTGATACTGATTGAAAAGTTCCAACATATGTAAAAATCCTTTTTTTAAATGTCCTAAATCATACTGTAACAAAAATTAAAGCAAAATTATAAAGAGGGTGTTGCTTTACAAACTTGCTGTATAATAGAGAAATTATTTGATAAATAGGGATGAATTTGCAAAATATACCACATATTCCAGTTTTGTATAGAGAAGTAGTTGAGACTTTTAGTGATATAAAAGAGGGGATTGTTATTGATTGTACTATGGGATATGGTGGGCATTCTTCTATGATTCTTGATGCAAATGAGCATATAAAGCTCATCGCTATAGATCAAGACCAAACGGCTATAGATTTTTCTACACAACGACTTGCAAAATATGGTTCAAGAGTGGAGATAAGAAAAGGAAGATTCTCACAGGTTATTCAAGAAATTTTAAAAGAGATTGATCCATGTGAAGTTAAAGGTATTTTAGCAGATATTGGAGTTTCTTCATTACAGCTTGATCAAAAAGAGAGAGGATTCTCTTACGAGAGTGCTACTCTTGATATGCGTATGGATAAAGATGCCCCTCTTGATGCTGCAACTGTTGTCAATACCTATACAAAGCATGAACTTGAAGAGATACTTAAAGAGTATGGAGAGTTGAGAAATGCTAAAAAAATTGCAGCTGTTATTGTAGAAAAACGACCATTTCAGTCAGCAAAAGAGCTCAGTGATACACTCAAACCTTATCTACCAAAAGGGAAAAAAATTCATCCTGCAACTTTACTTATGCAAGCGATTCGCATAGAAGTTAATGATGAGTTAGGGGAGTTAAAGGGGCTCCTTGAGAGTATAGAAAAAGCGACATTACCTGTAGTCAAAGTGGCTATTATCTCATTTCATTCTCTTGAAGATAGGATTGTCAAGCAAACATTTGTGAAGTGGGCGAAGTCGTGTATCTGTCCACCTGAAGCATTTCGTTGTGAGTGTGGCAATAACCATAATCTTGGAAAGATTCTTACGCGTAAACCTCTTACTGCTCAAGAGGATGAACTTAAAAACAATGCACGAAGTCGTAGTGCAAAATTGAGAGTATTTCAGATGGAAAATAAAGATGAGTGCGAAAAATGAACTTTTAGAGGAGATAGATGATGTTGTTGCTCCTCGAGGTAAATTAGATTTTTATTATTTTTTTTCAGTTGTAATGGCAATCCTATTTTTGGGAATGCTTATATTTCCTAAAATTTATATTACAGAACAAATTTATTATAAAAGTAGGGAAATAGAAAAACTAAAAATAGAGTATGATACGCTCAAAGAAGAGAACAAGCTCATTAGTGCTTCTGTTGAATCTATCAAATATAAAAACCAAGTTTTAGATACACTTTTTTAAGGATTTTTCGTGATACGAAATTTTATACGCTTTGCTATAGAAAAACCATTACTTAACCATATTTTACTCATTTTTATTTTTATGCTTTCTATCTTTGCATATATTAATATTCCAAAAGAGATTTTTCCACCTATGAATATGGACAAAATCACCATAAAAGGTGCTTATGCAGGAACTTCAGCCGATATTTTGGACAAAATGGCTGTTCAGAGCATTGAAGATGATTTGCAAAATATAGATGAACTTGAAGATATTACAAGTAGTATTAAAAATGGTTCCTTCATTATTAGTGCTGATATTAAAACAGGTTCAGATAATATTTTGGTACTCAATGATGTCAAAGATGTTGTTAGTAGTATAAAAAAAGATTTACCAGCAGATATGAATGAACCTGTTGCAAAGATAAAAACACACTCCTTTCCTCTTGTACTTATTGCACTCTCTGGTGATGTTTCTACAAGGGAACTGTTACAAAGAGCTGATGAACTCAAACGGGAGTTAAGTCATTTTAAAGCACTGAGTGATATCACTATTCGTGGTGATGCTGATGAAGAACTTTCTATAAAGCTTGATGTTGCCAAGATAAAAGCATATGGGCTTGAACCCTCATTGGTTATTCAAGCTATTAGTAATATCAGTTCTATTTTTCCTATAGGAACGATTAAAGAAAAAGCACACCATCTTTATATCTCTACATATAATGGTGAAAAAAATAAAGAGGATGTTGCCAATACTATTATCAGTGTAGGTACGAAGCGTGTTCGTATTGGAGATATTGCAGATGTGGCTTTTAAGCTGAGTGATGAGGTGGAACTCTCTCACTATAATGGTGTAAGAAATATCTCTATCAATGTGACAAAGAGTAAAAACGGTAATGCTATTAAACTTGTTAAAGAGATACGAAAACTTTTAAAACAACAGAAAAAACTCCATCCAAATCTTACTTATAGTATCTATACAGATACATCTGTTTGGATTAAAAACCGTTTGAATGTTGTGTTTTCAAACATTGCTTTTGGGTTGATGCTTGTTTTTTTGGCAATGCTTATTTTTATCAATCGAGGCATCGCTTTTGTTGTGGCTCTTGGAATTCCTGTAAGTTTTATGATAGGGCTTATTGTTACTGAACTTTTAGGTGATAGTTTAAATATGCTTTCTCTTCTTGGGGCACTGATCGCTCTTGGTATGCTTGTAGATGAAGCGATCGTTGTTGCTGAAAATATCTATAGACACTTAGAAGAGGGGATGGAGCGTAAAGAAGCTGTTATTAATGGTGCTGCTGAGATGTTTCCAGCTGTTTTAACTGCAACTTTAACGACTGTTTTTGCATTTTTACCAATGCTTTTGATGACAGGTGAGATGGGGATGTTTATCAAAATTATTCCGATTATGATTACTGTTTTACTCCTTTCTTCACTCTTTGAAGCGTTTTATTTTCTCCCTTTACATGCACACGATTTTTTAAAAGTCTCCAATGAAGGAAGTTTTACAAAAAGATTTTGGGAAAAAATGTATAGTGGGTATGATACTACTTTACACTTTTTCTTCCGTCGTAAAGTTGTTTCTCTTGTGGTTATTACTGTGAGTATTCTATCTATGACCTATGTAATGATTCAACATTCAAAATTTCAACTTTTTCCAGAGTTCGATAATACGCAAGTATATGTTACAGGGAAAGTTAATATTAACAATGAACTTAAAGATACAGAAAAAATAGTAACAAAACTAGAAAAAATCCTTATTAAAAATCTTGATAAAGATGATGTCGCTTCAGTAACTTCTGTTGTTGGCTTTAAAATGGATGCAAAAAATAAAGCAGAACTTGGCGAAAATATGTTTCATATTTTTATAGATTTACATGAAAGAGCACCTGAAAACTTTTTTGATAAGTATATTAGTCCCTATCTTTCTATAGAATACGATCCAAAAGTTAAAATTAGAAAACATGATGCAAAAGAGATAGCAACTAAAATAAAAGAGTATCTCAAACCTATGGAAAATGCAAAAGATGCCAAAGGGAAGCCTCTTTTTGAAGAGCTTGCTATTAAGGTTCCAAGTGCTGGTGTTGTTGCACACGATATTGAGATAGGTTTAAGTTCTAAAGAGAATAAAAATGTGGTGCCTTATCTCCATATGATAGAGAAAAAACTTGCAACTATTCAAGGGGTGAGTAATATCTCTGATGATGCGACTATAGGGGAAAAAGAACTAAAACTTAGAGTTAATAAGTATGGAGAATCTTTAGGTTTTAATGAACAGATTATCTCCAATGCGCTAAGAGCTTACTATCTAAAAGGGGAGTATGGTAAACTTTTTAATGAAAAAGGGCTTTTGCGTATACGACTTGAGAGTGATTTAGACAAAGTAAGAGACTCTATCAATACAGTAGAACTTCAAGTTCCATCAAAAAAACAATATGTAAGACTCAAAGATATTGCTGATTTTTATTTTGTGCAAAGTTTTGTAACACTGAAAAAAGAGGATGGTAAACGATTGCGAAGTGTATTTGCCTCTTTAGATAAAAAGAAAATTACATCTTCGGAAGTGATGGAAGCATTGCAACCTGTATTTCAAAAGATTAAAAAATCTGGTATTGATATAGAGATAAAAGGGGAAGAGAAAGAAAATAATAAAAATAAAAGAGAGATGATGCAATCAGCTTATATAGCACTCTTTTTAATCTTTATAACATTAGTTTCTCTTTTTGATTCTATCAAAAAATCGTTGATTGTCTTAAGTACAATTCCTCTTGTTTTGCTTGGCGTATATGTTGGACACTGGGTTATGGGACTGAATCTTACTATGCCAGGACTCATAGGAGTTGTTGGTTTGGCAGGTGTTGTTGTGAATGATGGGCTTATTATGGTGGACTTTATTAAAAATGCACGAGATACAGAAGAGTTGATGCGACGGGCAAAAACACGCTTACGCCCTATTTTACTCACCTCTTTGACAACTGTTCTTGGACTTTTGACTCTTATTTTCTTTGCTTCTGGGCAAGCAATGATTTTACAACCAATGGCTGTTTCTTTAGGTTTTGGTATTGCATGGGCAACGGTACTTAATCTCATCTATGTTCCATTACTTTTTGCTGTTACTTACAAAATAAAAACACCAAAACTCCCAAGGTAAGCATTCTATAAGGAAGTTTTTTGTAAAATTCCGACCTACCAACAACTGGTACGGGTTCTTAGCTCAGTTGGTTAGAGCTCTCGGCTCATAACCGAGCGGTCGAGTGTTCGAGTCACTCAGAACCCACCACTCTTTTTACTCCCTTTCTTTTTTATCAAGATTTTTATTAGTAACTTAATGGTATAATCATTAAAATATTAATGGATTTTTTTATGGCACGAATAACAAAAGAAGAACGAAAGCAAGGGATTATTACTGCTGCATTACAACTCTTTTCTGAGAGAGGATTTTATATCACTACAATTCCTGATATTGCACAAAAAGTGGGGATGAGTGTTGGTAATTTTTATAACTATTTTACCTCAAAAGATGTTTTGGCAAAAGAGCTTATTATTTACATATCTGAGTATCTTGGTGAGAGTATTCGCGCGATTAATGAAGAGGATATCTCTACACAAGAGAAGATTTATAAAATAGTCTCGATGTATTTTGCTATGGCAGAGGAAAAACCAGAGATGATAGAATACTTTTTACGGGTTTATCTCTCAAATCGTGAAGTGTTTGCTGATGGATGTGAAGGGATGATATGTGTTTCCCCTTTTGTAACAGAGATGATGATTTTTTTCAATGATGGTGTGGAAAAAAATGAGCTTCACAACCAAGATTTTTTCAGTGCTTTTGGTTTGTTTATGGGTTATCTTGGTGGAATGGTTTTTCTTTTTGGAGAAAAGATTTTGCCAGAACCTTTAGATAACTACAAAGACTCTATAGCGCAAAATATTTACAATGCACTCAAAACGCGCGACTAAACCAAAGCTTCTTTGGCTTCAGGGGCTTACATGTAATGGTAATACCCACTCTTTTTTAAATCTTAGCTCCTTAGATTCTCTCTTAGAGGAGTTTGAACTCCTCCATTTTCCAGCATTTGCGACCGATTATTCTTATGAAGAAATTCTTACATGTAAGCATAGTTGTGATGTGTTGATTTTTGAAGGAACTTACGATACCTCTTTACAAAGGGGAGGTGTTTTACTTGCTGATGTTGTACACCATTATGCCAAAACGGCTCAATATATCATAGCAGCAGGAACATGTGCAAGTTTTGGAGGGATGTTTGCTGAGGTAAATCCCCAAGGGACAAGTGGTTTACTCTTTAAAAAAGGTGAGAGAGTAGAGACTTTTGATGCACATAAAGAAAAAATCATTAATCTCTCTGGATGTCCTATACACCCAGAATGGATGGGTTTTACATTGCAAATGATACTTCAAAACAAAACAATAGATGTAGATGAATTTCATAGACCAAAAGAGCTTTATAGTTATCTTTCTCATCACGGATGTACTCGTAATGAGTACTTTGAATGGAAAGTGGATGCGAAAGATTTTGGAACAAAAGAGGGGTGTTTATTTTATGAACAGGGGTGTCGTGCTCCCATGACACACGCATCTTGCAATAAAATTTTATGGAATGAAGTGAGTTCTAAAACGCGTATAGGAACACCATGTTTTGGGTGTACTGAGAGTGATTTTCCTCGTAAAAACCTTTTTACAACAAAAACAAATATGTCAATTCCTCAGGATGTTCCCCTTGAGATACCAAAGAGAAGTTACCTTACGATGGCAGGAATAGCGAAAACTTTTCATATAAAACGCTTGGAGGGAAAACTCATTGATTACAAAACAGCTCATTGAACATATAGAGGGGGAGGCCTCTGTCTATTTTGATATGGAGGGAGATAAAGTTGATTTTGCAACGGTTGTTTTTCCCCATTTTCGAGGTATGGAGTCTTTTTTAGAGCAAAAGAGTGCTTTGGATGCACTTGTTATAACTCCTCGAGTATGTGGTATATGTGGACATGCACACCTTATGGCAACAGTAAGAGCACTAGAAGATGCTTACAAAAATGGGGGTTATGAAGTTATACCTACACAAAAAGCAAACATTATCCGAGAGTTTACACTTGTGATGGAGATGATCCAAAATCATTATAAATGGTTTACAATGGTGATAATACCTGAACTTATAAAATTGGGTGGGAATAGTTTGGAAAATAAACCACTCAAAGGTGCATATGCTTCCTCTTTGGCATCGAAAGCGATAGCTGTTTTTGGTGGACAATGGCCACATTCTTCCTATATGGTTGTTGGTGGTGTTACATGTGATCCCACCTATGTTGAGGTACTTCAGGCAAAAAGTTATGTTCAAGAGCTTATTAAGTTTTTTGAAAAAGAGAGCTTGGGTCTCTCTTTAGAAGCGTTTTTGTCATTTGAATCGTGTAAGGAGTTTCAAGGAATAGACTCTGATATAGCACAGCTTGAGAAAACACTCATAGCTTTGGGGATGCATACAAAAGGGTTTGCTCATGATAGATTTCTTGTTTTGGGAGAGCATACTTTTAGTGGTATAGGAAAGCTCAAGGGAACAAGAGTATTTCATGTTGATGCCAAGTTTGTGACAACAACATCAGCATATACACCTCATGAAAAAACTTATGCTTATAATGCTTTGTATAAAGATGTCTACTATGAAACAGGCTCTTTGGCAAGGTTAATGTCAACACACTCCCCGATGGTAAAAAATATGCACAGACGCTATAAAGATAGTGCTTACTCTCGTGTCATGGCTCGTATTTTTGAGCTAGCAACACTTTTACAACATGCAAAATCGTTGTTGCAGAAGATAGATGTAACACAAGATTCAGTTGTACCTATAGAACATATACACACTATTACAGCAAAGGGTATAGGTGTTGTTGAAGCACCTCGTGGTCCTCTTGTGCATGAAATCTTTTTAAAAAACGGTGTGATAGAATCATACAAAATAGTAACTCCTACACAATTTAACATAGGAAGCTCTACACGCAAGAAACCAACACCCGTTCAAAAAGCGATGCAAGGACTCTCAAAAACAGAAGCTGAGTTTGTTTTTCGTACTTTTGATGTCTGCTCTGTTTGTACGACACATTAAATAGTTTTACCGTTAGTCCGTTTATTATATAAGAAATCAACTCTTTTAGAAATCTTTAAAAAATCTAATATTTTTTTAAGTCACCCTTTAGTAGTATGATGAATGATTATTCATTTAATATTTTAGAGGAGTTGGCTATGTCGGATAAAATCGAAGGTGTAAAAAAGCTTTTTACATCTAAAAGTGCACGCGTAGAGACAAATAAAGGTGATGCGTATTATGCAAAGCTTTTTGATGAGTGTCAAGCAAGAATTGAAGCATTAAAAACACAACAACCGATGAACAATAGGTTGAATATAGAGGATGTGTTAGAAACACACGGAATAGAAAGAAGAGATTTCTTAAAATGGGCAAGTGCAGTAACAGGTATGTTAATGTTGCCAGCTTCTTTTACGCCACTTGTAGCAGATGCAGCATTGATGATGAATCGTGCGCCTGTAATTTGGCTTGAACTTCAAGATTGTGCAGGAAATTCAGAAGCACTTCTTCGTTCAGATGGACCAAAGATTGATGAGATTGTTTTAGATATTATCTCTTTAGAGTTCCATGAAACACTTCAAGCTGCAGCTGGACATCAGGCTGAAAAGCAACTTGAAGAAGCTATAGAACATTTCAAAGATAAGTATCTTCTTTTTGTTGAGGGTTCTATCCCTATGGCAAATAATGGCTCTTTTGGAACAATAGGAGCAAGTGGTGAAACTTTTTATGATCACCTTATGCGTGTAAGTAAACATGCTGCTGCTGTTGTTGCCGTTGGTTCATGTGCTACATTTGGTGGTGTTCCAGCAGCTGCTCCAAACCCAACAGGTGCAGTAGGTGTTATGGATGTTATTCAAGGAAAACCTCTTATCAACATCCCTGCATGTCCTGCAAACCCTGCAAATATGGTAGGTGTTATTATTCACTATATCTTAACAGGTCAACTTCCTGAACTTGATTCACTTTTAAGACCTAAATTTGCATTTGGTTACCGTATTCACGATAATTGTGAAAGAAGAGCACACTTTGATGCTGGTGAGTTTGTTGAGGAGTGGGGCGATGAAGGTGCGAAAAACAACTTCTGTCTTTATAAAGTAGGGTGTAAAGGTCCTATGACATTTAACAACTGTTCTATTGTTCGTTATAACGAAGGTGTGAACTGGCCTGTTGGTGTAGGACGAGGTTGTATTGGTTGTTCTGAACCAGATTTTTGGGATAAGTACGCATATGAAAGACCAATGGCAGATGCACATATTAAAGCACCAACTGGTGGTGTTGAAAAAACTGTTGATGAGTTCGGTTTAGGACTTTTAACGGCAGCAGGTATCGGTATCGGTATTCACGCAGCAGCAAGTATGGCAGCTGGTAAAAAAGAAGAAGCAGGAGAGTAGATAATGGCAAAAAAACATATCATAGTCGATCCTATTACTAGGATTGAGGGACATTTAAGAATAGAGGCCGTGATTGATGAGAACAACACAATTGTTGATGCGTATGCTTCATCAACAATGTTTAGAGGTATAGAAACTATTTTACAAGACAGAGATCCTCGTGATGCTGGACTTTTAGCTATGCGTATTTGTGGTGTTTGTACAGGAACACACTACCAAAGAAGTATAGAAGCTGTTGAAGATGCGTTTAATGTAACTATTCCAAAAAATGCTCGTATAGTGCGTAACCTTATTCAGGGTGCTTTATATATGCACGATCACCTTGTACACTTTTATCATCTCCATGCACTTGATTTTGTAGATGTTGTTTCTGCACTTTCTGCTGATCCTAAAAAGACAAGTGAAGAGGCTGTAAAATGGGCAAAAGTAGCTGGAACAAACCCTTTTATTGAAGGTGAAGGGCATTTTAAAGAGATTCAAGACAGAGTTGCTAAGTTTGTAAAACAAGGGCGTCTTGGAATTTTTGGTAATGGTTATTGGGGAAATAAACATTATAAACTTACTCCAGAACAAAACTTAATAGGTGTGGCACACTACCTAAAAGCACTTGATATTCAAAGAGATTTAGCAAAAATGCAAGCTATTTTTGGTGGGAAAAATCCACACCCTCAATCTATTGTTGTTGGTGGTGTTACTTGTGTTCAAGATATTAAAAATCCTGCTCGTATAGCACTGTTTAAATCACTTCTTAAAGAGGGAACAAAATTTATTAAACAAGCTTATTTACCAGATGTTTATATGGCTGGAACTATGTACGCTGATGAAGCTACAGATTCTAAAGCTACTTTTACTGAACTTATGAAAGGCAAAGGTAAAGGTGGAACTGGTGGTGGTTTACTCAACTATATGGCTTATGGTGATTTCCGTCTTGATGATACAGGTTTTTATAAGTCAGCGCTTCTTTTCCCTAGTGGTATTGTGTATGATGGTGACTTGACAAAATGTGAAGAGGTTGATCCTTCTAAAATAACAGAAGATGTAACACATGCTTGGTATGATGCTAAAGGTCCTCAGCACCCTTACGAAGGGACTACGATTCCTCACTATACAGGTTTAGAGAAAAAAGCTGATGGTATGGCATACTTGAAAACAAATGAGAAATATTCATGGATTAAGTCTCCAATCTATAACGATACAAGAGTTGAAGTTGGACCTCTTGCTCGTATGATTGTTGGTGTTGCAAAAGGGGATGAACGCATTACAAAATATGTAACAAAATTCCTTAAAAACGGTAACTTACCAACTGAGGTTCTTTTCTCTACTATCGGGCGTACTGCTGGTCGTGCTATTGAAACTGAACTTATGGCTGATGTTATGATGGAATGGGTAGATGAATTAGCTGCAAATGTTGCTGCTGGTGATGATTCTACATGGCAAGAGTTTGATTTTGATTATGTAAGTAAAGATACAAAAGGTGTAGGTCTTGCAGAAGCTCCTCGTGGTGCTCTTGGTCACTGGGTAAAAGTGAAAGATGGTAAAATCTCTAACTATCAAGCAGTTGTTCCATCAACTTGGAATGCAGCTCCAAGAGATTATAAAGGGCGTTTAGGTGCGTATGAAGCAGCACTGATTGGTACAAAAGTAGCTGATGCAGAACAACCACTTGAAATCATTAGAACTATCCACAGTTTTGACCCTTGTATTGCGTGTGCAGTGCATGTTGTTGATACAAAGGGTAAAGAGCTTGGTGTCTATAAAATAGATACTGGTTGTAGTATCTAAGGAGGTAAAATTATGAAACCTGGATACAAACAAGTAAAAAGGATGACAACTTTTATGCGACTTAACCATTGGGTTGTCGCATTTAGTATGGTAGCTGCTGTTATTACAGGGCTTTACATTGGGCATCCGTATTATCAAACACTTATCGCTGAACCAGCTGTTGCAAAGTATGTGATGGGATGGAACAGATGGGTACACTTTATGATTGCTATCATTTTTGATGTGAGCAGTATTGTTATTGCGTACTTATATTTCTTTTCAAGATTTGAAAAGCCGTATAAAAAGCTGATTCCAAACAAGCAAAATATTGAAGAGTTTGGTGCTGTTGTGATGAACCTTTTAACACTTAATCGTCGTAAAGAGTTTGATTCAACACATGCAGATAGTTTTAATACTGTCTTTTTCTTACTTTTTCACCTTATGCTTGCATGGATGCTTTTAACAGGGCTTCAACTCTATGTTCACGGGTTAGAATCAGGTTTAAGCTCTATTGGAAGTTGGTGGCCGTGGATGTTACATGTAGCAACTGACTGGACGATTCCTGCAAGTAATTTTCTTATAGGGAGTGCATCTCCAACACCGTGTATTATGGATGTGCGTATATCACACCATATCACTATGTGGCTCATTTTAGCATGGGTGGCATTCCATATCTACTACCAAGTATGGCGTACAATCTTCTGGAAAGAGGGAGATATTGGTATTGTTGTAAGTGGTACAAAATTTGTAAAAGAGGAAGCGTAAGCTTTCTCTTTTTCTACTCATTTCTTAATTCTGAATACTCATTCAAAAAACTCTTAGCTATCTTTTGCTATATTGTGAATAATAATTCACTATGAGGAAAAATAGATGGCTTTTATCCTAGAACTTCAAACTACTTCCAATCAAAAATATATAGCACATTTTATTATAAATATTTTGAGAAAGCATAACATTAAGGCTGATGTTGTGTATGAAACTGATTCTTTTCGTTTTATATGTGAAGAGGGTGATTCTCTTCAAAAAGCACTTGAAGAGGTGGCAAATACATTACCTGCATCACTTTTTTTAGATGGTTCAAAAAGTTTACATGTAGAGCATGAAGTGACACAACTTCCTGAGGTAGACAACCGTTTTCCATTGAGTCTTGGTTTGTGCCCTTCCTGTCAAAGAGAGATGCTTGATGTAAGTTCAAGACGCTACTACTATCCTTTTACCTCTTGTAACTGTTGTGGGGCAAATCATAGCTTTTTAACTCGTTACCCATACACAAGAGCAAATACTTCGTTTAAATTTTTAGTAGCGTGTGAAGCGTGTCAAGAGGAACAAAATACACATGGGAAAAAAGAGCATCATCCTATAAACTCTTGCCATAGTTGTGGAGTGCCTGTGCGTTTGGTGAGTAAAACATCGGAGCGTTATGCAAATGATGCTGGAAGTTTTAGGACTATGTTTGAAGTAGCAGCA
>Ga0256843_1001808_pt1 | contig 16297 bp, 27 predicted proteins | sample AlvinellametaG_FD_191572 | JGI IMG/M metagenome (GOLD analysis project Ga0256843, IMG submission 191572) | Pompeii worm associated microbial communities from hydrothermal vent at the East Pacific Rise, Pacific Ocean - Alvinella | ecosystem: Host-associated > Annelida > Integument > Unclassified ... | reverse complement strand
CATTTTGTTTGCTTTTTCAAACGTAAATCCAATTTTTTCCAAAGGTTTGTTGTTTAAATATTCTAACACTTTCTTACCGACTTCTTCTCCTTGAGTTAAAGCATCGGTTGCTTTACCTCCTACAATATTAGAATTGGCAATATTTGCTAATAAATCAGTATGAATTATAATTGGATGCTTAAAAGATTGGGAAATTAAAGCTATAGCATATTTATAATTAATGTGCGAACCTTCCAAGGAAAAACTAAAAGGTGTTAAAAGCAGCATCGCAGAATTTTTAGGTGAATTTTTTATTTGTGAGAGTACTTCTTCTAAGTTTTTATTGTTTATATAAATGATTTTTAAATTTTTAATATTTTTAAATGCTTGTTGATATTCTTTCATTACTGCTTTTGCAGAGTTTGAATTATCTGCCACTACATAGATGGTATTTAAATGTTTATTAATTTTTTTTGCAAAATTTAAATTTGCAAGAGGTTCTTTTTTTTCAAATACACCTGCATACGTATCTTTTGGGAGAATAGAAGCTAATTTTAAGTTATTTATGCCTGAAAAAAATACTTTTGAATTTTTAAATAATGTATGATTTTTATACCTTCTTACAAAATTTAAAGCATTATCATCTGTTGTGATAATAATATCAAACTTCATATCTTTATATTTATCAAAAAGATAAAAATAATAAGTATGCATTCTAAGAGGAGTGGGTCGAAAATACTTTGTATCCATAAACTCAATAAAAATCTTCAAGTCGCTTCTATCATTTATTCTTTTTAAAATACCTTCAAGCTCACCTTTAGTCCATGGAAGTCTAACTGAATAGGAGTTAATAATTAAAATATTTTTTGCAAACAATAAACTAAAAAACAACAAAAATATTAAAGCCCTCACTACACTCCTTTTGTAAAAGTGTAAAATTTTAACAAAATTTGCTTTTTATTTAAAATAAGAGTATACTTTCATTTCAAAATGAAAATTTACCAATCAGGAGGCTAACATGGCTTTGGATTCGGCGAAAAAAAGAGAAATTATCGCTAAATTCGGAAATAATGAAAATGATACTGGAAGTCCTGCGGTTCAAATCGCACTTTTGACTGAAAGAATCAATGAAATTAACGAACATTTAAAACAACACAAACACGACCATTCAAGTAGATTAGGTCTATTAAAACTAGTTGGACAAAGAAAAAGATTAATGAGATACTTAAAGAAAAAAGATCACGACAAGTATCTAGAAGTAATCACAGCTTTAAATTTAAGAGATAGAGTTTAATCTCTTCTCTTTTATTTTTGCACTATTTAGGGTCAGTGGATTTATTTATTCAGTGCTTTTCTTTCAAGCTTATCAAGTCTATCTTTATATTCTAAATTTGCCGGTAATATTTTTCCATGAAATATATCAAATAAATTTTTATCCCTATTTTTGTGATTTAAAAGTTTTTCAAAAAACTCAAAAGATTTTTTTTCATCTTCTTTTACTTTAAAATTTTGATAAAAAAGCTCAATTGCCACAATCAAATCAGCTCTATCTGATTTTGGATTGTTAGCAATATCAAGCAAGTCATCAAGGGTTAGTTTATTGTTTTTTTGGTGAGACTCTTTTTTTGAGGGTTTTAACTTTGAAATCATGTAAATTAACATTATCCCAAAAAAAATAAAAAATCCAAGATATATCAAATATGCAAGAGGAGTAGAAGGAAAAAGGTCTTCTATTTTATCTATAAGCCACAATTATTTTAACCTCTCTAAAACTGATTTTTCATGAGCTGTAAGACCTTCTGTATGAGCAAGTATTGCACACTCTTTACCCATCTCTTCAATTGCCTGTTTGCTAAACGAAATAATTGAAGATTTTTTCATAAATACTTCAACATTTAAAGGCGAATAAAATTTTGCTGTCCCGCCAGTTGGTAATGTGTGATTTGGTCCTGCAATATAATCTCCAATTGGTTCAGGAGTATATTCTCCTAAAAAGATAGCACCTGCGTGTTTTATTTTTGGCAATAATTCAAAAGGATTATTCGTAACAATCTCTAAATGTTCTGGAGCAATTTCGTTCATTAAACTTATAGCTTCATCAATATCGTTTGTAACAATTATAGCCCCTCTCTCTTCAATAGATTTTCTAGCAATTTCACTTCTTTCAAGCTCTTTTAAAAACTTCTCAACCTCAATTGCTGTCATATCTGCAATCTCTTTTGAATCAGTTATTAAAATAGAACTTGCCATTTCATCATGCTCAGCTTGAGATAATAAATCAATTGCTAAATAATTTGGTTTAGCACTCTCATCTGCAATTATTCCAATCTCACTAGGCCCTGCTATCATATCAATATTTACATCACCGTATACCAACTTTTTAGCAGTAGCTACAAAAATATTTCCAGGACCAGTTATAACATCAACTTTTGGAATACTCTCAGTACCGTACGCCATAGCTGCAATTGCACTAGCACCACCTACTTTAAATGTTTTAGGACATCCGCAAATATATAATGCACCAAGTAGCAATTCGTTTGGCTTATTTTCTATTACAGGTGTAGTAACTACAATCTCTTCAACTCCGGCTACAATTGCTGGAATTACATTCATAAGTAAAGAACTTGGATAAAAAGCTTTTCCTCCAGGTACATATACGCCGGCTTTATCTACAGGAGTTACTTTTTGTCCTAAAATTGTGCCATTTTTTTCAAAATCTAGCCAAGATTTTGGAAGTTGTTTTTCATGGTATGCTTTAATTCTATCATATGCTAAATGAAGGGCTTTTTTTAATTCATCACTTAAATTTTCATAAGCTTTTTTCATTTCATCTTTACTAATTTCTAAATCACTATCGTTTTTTGGTTCCCATTTATCAAATTTTGCAATATGTCTAAAAAGAGCTTTATTACCTTCTTTTTTTACTTCAGATATTATATTTTTTACAATACCTTCTACTTTTTCAATATCCATTTTTCCTCTGTTTAATATCTCTTCAAATTCAACCCTAAAGCCCGGATTATTAATATCAAGGATTTTCATTATATACCTTCTATGATTATTTTTAAGAAATTCTACCAAAAAAAGTAGAATTTTATTAAGCCTGTATTATATACAAAGCCAAAGAGCTTGAAAAAAAGAATAGGCATTAACTTTACATCTTGGAGCATATTCTTAGGCAATATAGCCTGAATAGAAGGAAAGGAGAAAGTGAAATGAAGCCTCAAAGACTTAATATCGGAATAGATGTGAGTAAATTAAAACTTGATATTTGTATTTTAGACGAAAATAAAAAAGAGCTTGAATATTTGCAAATATTCAATACTGAAAACGGTATAAAAGACTTTATTCATTACTTAAGTATTCAATATCCAAAAGCAAATTATTATTTCGGATATGAGGCTACTAATTCATATATGAGAACCCTTCAAAAAATTCTAACTGAAAATGAATATAAACATTTAATGATTAATCCACATACTTTACATCATTATTTTAAATATATAGGACTTAAAGAAAAAACGGATAAATCGGATAGTTACGGAATTGCGTTGTTTATATCTGAAAAAAATGATGAAAATTTTGACGATAAAATAAATTATGAACTAAAAAGTAAATATCAAGATTATGTTACTACAATAGAGCTTTTATCTAAAATGAAAACTCAATTAAAAAACTTAAAGAATTCAAAAAACAATTTATTTAACGAAGAGCTTGAAAAAGAACTTGAAGATGTTGAAAATAAATTAAATGATATTAAAGATAAAATCCAAAAAAATGCTATTGAGGAATTAAAAAAAGATATTCCGCAATTTAATGAGATTAAAAAAGAGATTAAAGGTATTGGTGATTATACTCTTTTAGTGATTTTACCTCTTATTGCTACATCAAAAAACAAAACCGTAAAAGAGATTCAGGCATATATAGGACTTAATCCCGTAAGGTATGAAAGTGGTTCAAGTGTAATGAAAAAGCCTAAAATAAGTAAAAGAGGTAATTCGATTGCACGGAAAGTGCTTTATATGTCTGCAATGGTTGCAATTCGTACTAATGAAATAATCAAACACAAATATGAAAGATTGTTAAAAAACGGAAAGAAAAAAAGAGTTGCATTAACTGCTTGTATGGCACATTTATTACGGGCGGTTTATTATCAATATCACAATAAACTGGTATTGAATTAAAGGCGGTAGGGTGGGAATGTCGATGACGGATTTAAAAATTTACGGTGCTGTATTGAAACTGTTAAGACACGGTGCAGAGGTAAATGTACAATTAATAGCAGATGTTGGTGATATACCTGTATCAACGGTATATCACAAAATAAGAAATTATTACTTAATCGAAAATAAAATAAAAAGGAGTGAAAATGGCAAAAGAAAATCAAACTAAAACACAAAGCGAATTTGTAAAAAAAGCTGAGGACGTTGCACTTATAGCATATAAACTTATTGAGAAAATGGATACAAACAAAGGTGAAATGGGTGTTGTAATTAAAGACAAAGATTTCAGAGAAGGTCAAATTATTACTAATGAAGACGGTGAACCTGTAATTGATGTTAACACAGGAAATGTTAAAAAATTTCCTGATGCATATTATATTGAATTTTCAAATAGCACGTTTGGAACTTATAAGTTAAAAGTTGAAAAAGATGTATTTGAAAGACTTGAAGTCGGTGAGAGATACATTTTAACTTATATGCTTGAAAGTAAAGAAGTTGTAACAAAAAGCAAGAGTGGTTTTGAGTATGTTTCAAAAGTATTAACGCTTAAGCCATTACATTTTGAAAATCTTAAAAACATAAGGGTGACGGTTTAAGCCCCCCTGATTCTCAGGGTTTCTAGACAAATTATATTACATAATATAAAAAAATCTATATCTTCTAAGGATTTATATGGATATATTAAGAAGTATTTAAGAATTAATGGATTAAAAGTAGATAGTATTCATACTAGTTTGTTTAAAGATTGAAGTTTAATTATTTTTTTTTAGTTTTTGTATTTGGTTTTAATATTATAGCTATAATTAAAGATATTGTTCCTAAAATAATACTTAAGATTCCGAAATCATTCATCTTTTGCTCCTTTATTTATTAATATTATACCACTTATTGCTAATGTTGTTGCTCCAATCAATGCGTATCCATTTATAGTAGCATTTTTTATTATTGTAGGTAGTATTGCAATTGCAAAAACAATTTTTGCTAAATCTAGTTTGAATTTTCCTATTTCTTTTAATGTTTCTTTTTTCATTATATAACCTTATATAATATTTTTTTGCAAGTCGAATAGTTTTAATTCCGACCAACGGGAGGACGATTGATTGTCATTAGTTAACTTTAAATTCAAACTTTTTTCCCGCCAAAGCGGGGCTTAAATTCGCAAAGCAAAATTTTTAGCCCTCGCAATATGTCAAGTCCCCGCCACTTGCGTGGGGCTTTGCCCCCGCAGTGGGCGTGTTTTTTGAAAAATTTTTTTGATTTACCGCTTTTAAAAATTGATGTGAGTTCAAAAAAAATTTTCAAAAAATGCGATAGCAGGACTTGACATATGAGAAGGCGGAAATAAAATTTTGCAGATTTAAGCCCCGCACGGGAAAAAAATAATTAAATGGTTCACCTTATAAAAATTATCCACTCTCACCAGAGAGTGGCTATAAAACTAACAAAAACGATAGATTTTTGAATTGTTGATGAATATTAGTAGTCCGATTTTATATTTGTATCACAATTACCATCGAGTTTGCATTGTAAAAAATCGTGTTCCATTTCTACGTATTGTGCCGTATATTTTATTAATGTTTCGGCGTGTGATTTTCGTTTTACGCATTTTACCCTTGTTCTTTTACGATATGTTCCGTTTACTTTTACGTAAATATATCCAAAACCCGCTTGAGCTCCACATTTGAAACATCTTAATTCACTTTCGCCTTTTTCTGCGTCTTCGTAATATATTTTTTCTTTATTAAATCCTTTTTGAAAAATTTTTTCAAAATCTGTTTTATTCATTAGTTTTACCTTTTTTTAAAAAAATTATATTTTTAAAAAAAAATTTTGTCATTTCATTGTCACGCTACCCCTTTAAAACCCCCATAAATACGTAACTTTAAAAATTAAAATGACAATCGTGTGCCAAAATTACTTTTTATTTTTATAATTTTATGCCGAAAAAAATAAGCAAAAGGAGTAAAAATGGCACTTTTAAGACAGTATATTAATGGTGCGAGAGTTCACACTCTTAATGTTATTGCTGGAGCTGATGATTTAGATGCTCTTAAGTCTCTTATGGAAGGTAAAGTTGAAGAGTGGGAAACAAAAGCAACTGGTGGGACTTCAACTGCAATGCCCGCAGTTTTAAATAGGTTTAAATTTAGGATAGGTAAAGTTAAAGGATTTAGTTCAAGAGAGAGTTGTGCTTTTACTTTACATCATTTGGACCCAGCAAAAAATGATGATGATGTTAGAAATGTAGTAGTTGGTAAATTTTATGCTTCTTGGAATACTGCAGATAAAGCTGAATATTGTGATCCTATTTCACATAAACAAAATAGTTAAAAGGAGTAATTATGGCAGTAAGTATGATTAGACAAAAACTTGGTGATAAAACTTTTACAAGCTATGTCCCAGCAGATTACGCTGACGCAAAAGCATTGGCAGATGCGGTTTTACCCGGTGAATATGAAATTTTGACTAAGATTGGTGAGAGCGGTAATGATACTGTATCTGGTGGTTATAGATATTGGGTTGTTATGGTTAAAGATACTGACACTGATGTTAAAACATATTTAACTTTTTATGCACCTTTATCAAAGAGTTCTGATGATATTATAAATACATTAAAAGGTAAAACATTTAACAATGTTAAAGCAAAAGAAATTGTTATTTTAAATTCTCGAACTATTAATCTTGCTACTGATGATAGTTCTTCTGATAGTTCTGATAGCAGTAGTTCATAAGGTTAAATATGCACTTCTCAATAGAGGCTATTTTAGCCTTTCTCTCTTATTTAGTTTTAATTACGAGTTTTGTTGTTAAGTTAAGAGCTGATTTGAATTTTGTTGATAGAAAGGTAGATATTTCGTTAAAAAAAACTGATAAAATAGAAGTAATAGAGAGTGAATTGATTCATTTGAAAAAAGACTTTGAGAAATTTACTTCACAGCAATTTTTAACACGAAATGAATTTGAGCTTAAAATAGATAATATTTATTTAAAACTCGAACATTTAACTGAGCTTTTTGAAAATTATTTGAAAAATGTATAATTTAATTATATATTTTTTTGCAATTAAATTTTGTATTTAAATTATTGTCTTCGATTTGTAAATATTCTTCATTTTTTTTGTTGATTGTTATTTTAAAATTTTTAATGTTATAAAGATTTTTTATTTCCTGCTTAGTTTTATTCCAATATTTAAGAAATGTATTTTTACTTTTAGAGCATATTTGTGATAATTTATTTGATTTATATTTATAACAGTCGTTATAATCGTGTGTCTTAATGTAATTTTGTTTAAATTCTTTGTTTTCTTTTATTTTAATTGTTTTTATATTAATTGTTGCTTTATTATTTTTTTGTAATATATTTCCATTTATGGTCACAAATCCGTTCCATCTTGGAATACATTTAGTATAATTTCCTATCAATATATATTTTTTTAAACAATAATTTATTTTATATTTATCATTAATTTTTATTTGATTGTTTTGTATTTCTAAATTTCTAATTACTATAATTTTTGTCGTGCTTAAAAAACCTTTATTATTTTCATTAGTTTTACATATATATTTTCCGTTTATATTTAATTCATAACTAAAACTTATTTGAAAAATTAAAAAAAAAGTAATAATTTTGAAGTTTTTTTTCATTTTTTTCCTTTTACTCTTGACTTTTAGCAGATATTCTTCTATGATTATTTTTAAGAAATTCTATCAAAAAATATAGAATTTCATAAGCCTGTATAAAATGTAAGGCAATGAGCCTGTAAAAAAGAATAGGCATAACTTGACATCTTGGAGCATATTCAAAGGCAGTATAGCCTGAATAGAAGGAAAGGAGAAAGTGAAATGAAACCTAAAAGATTAAACATTGGCATAGATGTTAGTAAATTAAAACTTGATATTTGTATTTTAGATGAAAATAAAAAAGAACTTGAATATTTGCAAATATTCAATACTGAAAATGGTATAAAAGATTTTATTAACTATCTAACTCTTCAATATCCAAATGCAAATTATTATTTTGGATATGAGGCTACAAATTCATATATGAGAACTTTGCAAAAATTTTTGATTGAAAATAATTATAATCATTTAATGATAAATCCTCATACTTTACATCATTATTTTAAATATATTGGACTTAAAGAAAAAACTGATAAATCTGATAGTTATGGAATTGCATTGTTTATATCCGAAAAAAACGATGAAGATTTTAACGAAAAAATTAATTATGAATTAAAAAATAAATATCAAGACTATGTAACTACTATTGAATTACTATCAAAAATGAAGACTCAACTTAAAAATCTTAAAAATTCAAAAAATAATTTATTTGATGAAGAAATTGCTAAAGAGCTTGAAGATATAGAAAATAGATTAAATGATATTAAAAATAGACTGCATAAGAACGCTTATAAAGAATTAAAAAAAGATATTCCACAAACTGAAGAGATTAGGAAAGAAATTAAAGGTATAGGTGAATATACGCTTTTAGTAATTTTACCTTTAATTGCATCTTCAAAAAATAAAACTGTGAAAGAAATTCAAGCATATGTTGGACTAAATCCAGTTAGATTTGAGAGTGGAAGTAGTGTTTATAAAAAACCTAAAATAAGTAAAAAAGGTAATTCTGTTGTTAGAAAAGTTTTATATATGTCTGCGATGGTTGCTATTAGAGTTAATGAAATTATAAAGAAAAAATATGAAAAACTTATACAAAATGGAAAGAAAAAAAGAGTTGCATTAACTGCTTGTATGGCACATTTATTACGAGCTGTTTATTACTCATATCATAAATTTGCTCTTATTTAAAAAGTGGAGGTTGGGAGGGTAGATGAATATTACTGATTTAAAAATTTACAGTGCTGTTTTGCGTTTATTGCGTTATGGTGCAGATGTAAATCCACAATTAATATCTGATTTAACTGGATTATCTCTAAGCACTGTATATAGAAAAATCCGTAATTATTATCTTTTGGAAAATCAAATAAAAAGGAGAGAAAATGTCAAAAGAAAAAATTAAAACACACGAAGAGTTTGTTAATAAGGCTGAAGATGTTGCAATGATTGCGTATAAGCTTATTGAGAAGATGGATACGAACAAAGGTGAAATGGGTGTTGTAATAAAAGATAAAGAGTTTAAAGAAGGTCAATTAATTTTAGATGAGAATGGAGAGCCTATAATTGATCCAAATACTGGCAATGTGAAAAAATATCCTGACGTTTATTACATTGAATTTTCAAATAGCACGTTTGGAACTTATAAAATGAGACTTGATAAAGATATGTTTGAAAAACTTGAATTAAATGAGAGATATATTTTAACTTATATGCTTGAATCTAAAGAAGTTATTACTAAATCAAAGAGTGGTTATGAGTATGTATCAAAAGTTTTAACACTTAAGCCTTTACATTTTGAAAATTTGAAAAATATTAGGGTGGCTGTTTAACGCCCCCTGATTATCAAGTGGTTTAACCGTGACATTATCTTTTTAAAGTTCCCTATTTTAGGGGGTTTTAAAAATCATTTTGTCACGAAGGAGTGATATGATAGTTTATAATCCGAAGGTAGTTCATCAAGGTATTGATTTTTTTGTAATTGATTATTTTTTTACTGATAATGTTTTGTATGAATTAAAATATAAACCTTTTTTAGAAGAGTTGGATAAGTTAAAAGAGAAGGCTAAGAGTTTAGATGAGTTTGGGACTAAATTGATAAAAGCTGAAATTTTGCGAGGTTTTGGTGATTGGTTTGTTTCAAGTAGAGGTAATGGTAGATTTAAGTTTTATATAGAAAATCAAGATTATAGACTTTTTATATCTACTGCTAAAATTAGTTCTGATTTGCCACAGATTAGAGTTGAAATACCTGCAAAAACAATTTTTCGTTTAGGTATTAAAAAAGCTATACGTGTATTTGAGAGATTTATAGTTAGATTAACTGGTAAAAAATTTTATAGAAAATTAAATCGTATTGATTTAGCTACCGACGTTTGGGGTGTAATGTATGACTTAGATGATGTTTATAGATTTCAAACACGTATGGGACAAGCTAGTTTTTTTGATGTTAATGATAAAAATATAAATAATGTTTATTTTCGTTTTCAAAAATTGCAAGGGATACAATTTGGTAAAGGTGATAAGTTATTTAGAATATATGATAAAACTAAAAAAATAAATATTTCTCCTAATGAAGCATATATTAGAGAAAAGTGGAAGTTTAATGGATATGATGAAAATGAGGGATTTCCTGTTTTTCGTCACGAGGTTCAATTTCGTAGAGGTGAATTAAAAAAGTTTCTTCCAGTTGGTTGCAAAGATGAGATTAAATATTTTTTAAAAAATTTAGGAAATTTGTGGTCTAAAGCTTTGACTTATGTTGAATATGTGCCTTTAAACAGTAGTGAACTTGAGAGAATTAAAAAGCCTTTGATTAAATCTGATACACGAAGGCAAATATTTTATCGTGCTAAAGTTGATGAAAATAGATTTAGTTTGTGGAGATTAATTAGATTTTGGGATAATGAAAAATTTAAACCTATTGAAAAATTTAGAAAAGTTAAAGTTTATTCTATTGATTATTTAAAAAAGCAGTTTAAAGCATTTATTTCCGCATATTATAAAGTTTTTGGTGGTGATTTTTCGTATTTTAAAGAGTTGTTTTTATATGTTGAAAATGAATTGAAAAGAGATGGTATTGATTTGCACGTTTATGGTTTGTCTAAGTTAGCGTCTTCTTTTGTTGAAAATTATGAGGCTATTTTATTATCTGATGAGATTATTCCGCAAAAACAATATTCTAATGTTGTTAATCTTTATGATGAAATGTTACGTGTTTTAAAAAGTATTAATAACCCTGAATATAAAAGATTTTTGTTTAAGGCTGTAAATTATGTTTAAGTATATTGTTAGTGTTTCGGGTGGAAAAGATTCTACTGCTTGTATTCTTTGGGCTTTAGAAAATCTAAATAAAAATAATCTTGAATTCGTTTTTATTGATACCAAATGGGAACACGAATTGACTTATAAATATTTGGATTATTTAGAAGAACGATTAAATATTAAAATTCACAGACTTGAAACTATTGGTATGTTAGAACTATGCAAACAAAAGAAGTTTATGCCTAATCGTGTTATGCGATTTTGTACCGAATATTTAAAAATTAAACCTTTTAATGAATATCTTTTTAAGAATTATATTGAAAAGAATATTGATTTTATTGTAATACAAGGCGTTAGACGTTTTGAATCTAAAAAAAGAGAAAATACTCCAGTGTTTGTTGAAATAAAACAAATTTATAATCGAAAATCTTTTATTGTAAAAACTTTATATCCTATTGCTTATTGGACTGATAAACAAGTTTTTAAATATTTGCAATCTAAAAATATTGAACCGAATCCTCTTTATAAAAAGGGATTTAAACGTGTTGGTTGTTTTCCTTGCGTTTATGAATCTAAACAATCTTTAAAATTAATTGCAAATGAAGATTTTTATATTAATAGACTTAGAAATTTAGAAAAAACTATATCTACTTTAGTAGGGAAGGAGGTGAAATTTTTTACTAAAAAATTAGATTATGAATTAATGTCAAAATCTTTGTTTGAAGGAGGTATATATGAACGAAGTATATAAAAGTTTTTTACGTGAAGTTGAAGGATTAAAATTAAATGTATATAAAGATACTAAAGGAATTTTAACTATTGGTTATGGTCGTAATTTAGAAAGTCGTGGTATTAATGTAACTGAAGCTGAATTAATGCTTGATAGAGATGTAAATAGTGTAATTGCAGATTTGATTGATATTTTTCCTAATTTTTTTAATTTTCCTGAAAATTTACGTGTTGTTTTGGTTTCTATGATGTTTAATTTAGGTAAAAGTCGTTTTTTAACTTTTAAAAAATTTATTGATGCTGTTAAACGTGGTGATAAAAAAGCTATGGTTTATGAACTTTTGAATTCTAATCGTGCTAAGCAGTTGCCTAATCGTGTTACAAAAGAAAAATTTTTATTATTGAAAATTTAAGGAGGTATTATGAAATTAAATATTAGTGAACTTTTGAAAGGTGCTGGAAATATAGCGAGTGTAATTAATCCTGCTATTGGTAGTGGTTTGATGTTGGCTGGTGCTGTTGCAGATGAGTTTGATGGTGTTTCTGATGATGAGTTGGAAAATAAGTTTATTGGACTTGGAAAAAGTGCTGAAATTTTAGAAGAAATTGCTAAAAAAAACACTTTAACAAATAATGATAGACAAATGCTTTTGATGGTTTCTTCTAACCTTGAAGGTATTAATACTATGTTGGAAAAAATTGTTAAATTATTTAAGTAAAAGGAGTTATAATGGTTGTTGAAATTACTGATTTTGAATTTGATAGAAAAGATTTTTTGGTAAATTTGAGTATTGTTGATACTGATTTTACAGCTACTTCACGTGTTTTTTTAAAATTAGTTAAAGAGAATACAAAAATATCTCTTTATACTTTTGAATATCAAAATGATAATGGCGATACTTTAACTGGTGAATATTTTATTAAATATGGTTCTGATAATAAGCTTTTTAAAATTTATTTAGATAAAGATGGTATTAATGAAGTTGAATTTACTTTTAGTGATTCTATTTCAAAATCTGTTTATGATGTATTAAGTGATTTTATTTTTTCTACTGATAATGTTTTAAGTCTGTTAGATGAACTTTTTATTTTACAATCTTTTTATGAAAAAGAAAGAGTTAAAGAGTTATATACTAATGTAGCTAATATTTTAAAATTATTAGAAGATGTAAAAAATGATTTTTCTTTGAGTTTAACTGATATTAATAATTTATTAAATAAAAATTATTCTTTAATGCGTAGTGTATATCAACCTGTTTCTAATTATATTGATACACCTGATTTTTATAATAATATTGAACGTATTTATGAAATTTATAAGATTGTAAAAGATTTGAAATGTGATATTGACGTTGATTCTATTACTTCTTCGTTAAATGATATTAAAACATCTTTAAGTAATGTTTCTTTTGAAATTGATTATGATAAATTAAGTAATCAGTTAAAAGATGTGATTAATATATATGCTAATTTAACTTCTCTTAATGGTTCTGGAGGTGCGAAGTATAAAGATGGTGATGTTGTGTCTGTTTATGGGTATGATGGTGAATGGAGAGTAGTTGCGTCTTTTGTTACTTTAACTAAAGAAAATTATTTTACTATCTTTTATGTTGTATCTCAAGATGGTCGTTTTATGGTTGTTCCTTCTGCTTTTGTAGGAGTTAAGTGATGTTTCCGTTAGCAGTTGCCGCAGTTCCAGTTTTAGAAACGGTTGTATCAGCAGTTGCGTCTGTTACTGCTGAAGATGTTTTGGTTGGTGCTACTTATGGTGCATTAGCTGGTGTTGAACTTAATGAGTTAGTTAATTTTTTTAGTGATGGTAAAACTAAAGAAGCTCAAAAGGAAGTTTCTTTAGATGTTGATGATTCTAAAGTTGAGGATAGTTCTAAAAATGAAGAATCTCAATCTGATGTAGATTCTCAAAGTGAAGAAAGTAATGCTAGTAGTAATTTGAGTTTAATTGATGTTTTGGTGGAAAATGGTAAAAAAATGGACGTAATTGCTTATTATTTACAAGAGATATCTGTATCTTTAAAACCTGCAATGCAAGCTATAACGCAAGATGTTGTTTATCGTAATACTCCACAAACAGTAGTTATTGAAGATGGTGTTATGAATTTAACGCCTAATCAAATTAAAACGAAAAAAGATATTTTACATTCTGTATATATGTCTCAAGAATTGTCGCTTGATGGTAGTGAATTAGATGATGTTGAAAATGATTTTGATATGAATTCTATTTTTACTGAGTTGTTTAAGTTCAAAGGTATAAGTTCTGATTTAGATGAGATTGCTACTAAATCACAAGAGTATTTAGAAGAAAATGAAGAAGATGAGGAGTTAGATGATGATTAAAAGTATAGGACAAAATGCTACTGAAGAGTTTTTTGAAACTTTAATTACTTATTATGCATATGATAAATCTAAGAAAATGGTTTCTGCTTATGTTCGTGATATTAAAAATCCATATTTACGTGAGGCTGTAGAAAGTGCTATGAATGTTGCAGTTTTTGGTGGTATTTTTATGATAATACAATATGAAGAAAAAATACTTGAAAAAGTTTTTGATTTAGTTAGTGGAGGTGTTACTGTTTTAATGAATTTACCAAAAAAATCTATTTCTAAATTGCGTGGTTTTAGAGGTCGTAAGTTTTCTGTTATGTCGAAAGTTTTAGGTAATGTGACTGATAATGGAATTAAAAAAAGTGAAATAATGGTTCAACAACTTGGTAATTTTATTAATGCACGTAATAATCAATATTCTTCTGTGTCTTTGGTTGATTCCGCACAGCAAATTAGAAAAACTGTGTTTCAAAAGGAAAATATGAGTATGCAGTTAGCTGATATGATGGTTAAAAAATATACAGATACATTACTTTTTAAACTTTTTACTTCTTCTTTTTCTGAAGTTGATAAATCTGTTTTAAAAAAAATCTTAGGAACGTATGACCCAAATAAAATAGATATCAATGATTTGAATAAAATAGGTGAATTTATGTTTGTCAGAGATGATAGTGGAAAAATTATTGGTTTATCTGAAGCTTTTTTTCAACTTATAAATGGGTTAGGTTATGTTAACAAATAAAATTAGAGAAGAGTTTATTAATGAATTAAAGAAGATTTATAAAAAGTGTTATAAAAAAGAAATTTATAGTATAAAAGATAAAATTTATTTATTTAATGAATATAATGAAGATGATTGTAAATATTTTTTAAATTATGCTGTTCCGACTGTTTTTTCTAATGGTGTTTATAAGTTGGATATTTATAATTATTTATATGAAAAACATTTTTCAAAATTTGAAGCAACTTTACGAAACAAAGGTGATATTAAAATAAAAAAATATGAATGTTTGAAAAGTTATTCTGGTATTTTTTGTGATGCGAGTGGAAGTCATTTTTTAAAAAATCAATGTGTTTTGGTTTATTTAGAAGTTGATTTAATTAATTATAGATTTGATAAGAGTTGTTTTAATGAGATGTGTAAATTGTTTGACAAATTTAATATTATTTCTAAAAAAATTGGTTTAAATTGTTTTTTGAGGTGTTATTCTAAGTCTTCTATAATAAATTATATTAATCGAATTAATTATTGTTTTGATAAACTTGAAAGGTTTGGTATATGAATCTGTTATTAATTTTTTTGGGAATTAAAAAAAATGTATCTTCTTTAGATGAGTTTTTAGATTTAATTATTGAATTTTTAGGGGGTGAATGATGCCAATGTATCGTATTCAACTGAAGCAAGGAAGTCGAACTATTGTTAATCATTTAGAGGCTAATTCTTGGGAAGATGTTTTGGCTTTTTATGAGAAAGTATCTACAATGAAGGTAACTGAAATTTTAGAAGTTAAATATCAATATAATGGTGATACTTTACCTGTTGATGATTTTAATTATCGTAAATTGTTTAAGGGATTTATACGTAATGAAGAGCAGAGAATTTCTCGTCAAATTATTCTTCATAATATTAAAAAAACTGTATCTTTGAAAGAGTTGTATCAGTATATTTTGCAGTATTTGAAGATTAATGGTTTTCGTGTAGATTCGGTTCAAACTGCTTTATTTAAAGATAAATAAGCCAAAAAGGCTTATTTTACATTTTTTTAATTTTTCTGTATAATTTTTTTATTCTTTTAATCTCGTTTTCTAAATCTTTTTCAATATTTTTAATTTTTAATTTTTTGAATGCTTTTTTTTGTTGTTTTAATTCGTTTATTCTTAAACTTAATGCGAATCTGATGTCTTGTAGTTCTAATAATGTTATATTTTTCATTTTATCCCCTTTCGTTTATCGGTTTAGTTTCAATCCCCGCCAACGAGCGGGGCTACCAACTATCGCAAATCCAACCTCTTCAACCCAAACTTTTTTCCCGCCAAAGCGGGGCTTAAATTCGCAAAGCAAAATTTTTAGCCCTCGCAATATGTCAAGTCCCCGCCACTTGCGTGGGGCTTTGCCCCCGCAGTGGGCGTGTTTTTTGAAAAATT
>Ga0256843_1001807_pt1 | contig 16303 bp, 16 predicted proteins | sample AlvinellametaG_FD_191572 | JGI IMG/M metagenome (GOLD analysis project Ga0256843, IMG submission 191572) | Pompeii worm associated microbial communities from hydrothermal vent at the East Pacific Rise, Pacific Ocean - Alvinella | ecosystem: Host-associated > Annelida > Integument > Unclassified ... | reverse complement strand
TAATATTTCTATGGTATTTCTATTATGCTCTACCTACAGCTGTAGCTCAATTATTAAGAATGGAATCTGTTCCAAGTAATTGGAGAGGTAAGATATTGAGCATAGCACCTACATTAGCTACAATATCTCATATAGCTGGTTCACTACTTTTTGGATATCTCTATGCAACCTGTGGTCTAAGTTATGTAATCAAACTGATGCTTATCATGGTTATTATATGTATAATATCGAGAATATTTTTAATAGAGACTAGTCCAGGTAGGAAGAGTAGTAGAAGAGAGTATTTGAGAGAAGTATTTTCAGTATTTAGAAGTAGGGATTATATATGGTTTGCATTAGCAGCATTTTTAATAGGTATTTCATTGAATTGTAAAGTTTTTATACCACCATACATGAATAAGATATTGAAGTTAAATATAGTTACTATAGCTATAATATATACAATATTTGATATTGTTAGTGCAGTAGGTTCAATATATTTAGGTCATCTACTTGATAAGTATAGGAGTAATATGTTGAGAATATTTTCAATTTACTTACTTATTGACGCTTTTACTATACTATTAGCAATATTATTATCACTTGTAAATCCATTATTGATAACTATTATAGCTATATCTGAGACAGTTTCCTCAATATATTTTGCAGCAGTTAGTTTATATATTAATGAGAAATACGTAAATATTAAAGGAATGGCATTAATGAGTGTTAGAGCATTAATTGATTTAGCAGCTTTTATGAGACCATTAACAGGTTTTCTATGGCTTATTAATCCACAGATAGCAATAATAAGTACAACAACAATACCACTAATAATAGCAGCAATAATATTAAAAACAAAAATGAGATAATAAATGACCTATGTTAACCATAGTACTAATAATATAATCATTGCTGCTATTGGTGAAATTATTATCGGAAGATCTTCTAGCTCAATACATATTCTTAACCTCTTATTATGCTTCATAGGTTAATTATAGGGGATAGCTCTACTATGTTACGCGTTAAGAGGAATTACATTCTAGTACTACTGGGACGTTCTTCATTAATGTTTATGAATGGATTCTTAATATGGTATCTTCCATTAATAATAGAGAAATATTTTGGACCTCATATACTTGGATTAATATTTTCAATAACTTCTCTATTATCAATAACTACTACTTCTCTAGGAGGATTACTTGGAGATTTAATAGGTAGGAGGTTAGTAGCTATTCTAGATTCGATATTAACGTTTATTGGAATATTACTACTTATCTTAGGATCTATATATGATAGATTTCTACTACTTATTACAACTTTAGTATTTTATGGTCTTGCATCTACTAGTAATGCAATAATTGAAACTATAATATATGAATCTGTAGATAAGAATTTTCTTGGTAGAGTAATTTCAATAATGTTTACTATTGGTGCTATTAGTGCTAGTCTAGGATCTTTCATACTTGGAAACCTTATTACATATATGAAAGATATTGTGATAATTCTTTTAATAATCTCATCGTCAATATATGTAATCTCAAGCATATTTCTTAAAGAAACTATTATAAGAAGGACAAAGTTAAGAAGTTTAAGACTAAGTTTAGAGATTTTCTTAATAATCTTATTAATGAGTTTAAACTTTCTAGAAAGAGGATTCTAGTATTAGTAATTGTGACTATATTAATGTCTTTTGAAGTTAATTCTACTCTTTATCTATATCCAACATTTATGGAGGAATTAAAGGTTTTACAAAAACTATGATAAGTATTGTCTATGGTTTAATACCACTATTACAAACTATTATATATCCATTTTCAGATATTATTGTAGATAAGTTTGATATACGTAAAGTTGTATCTATTATACTTCTATTTCAGTCTATTGCATTAACCTGTTTTATATTAATACCGGACCCCCTCTACTCTAGTTTAGCATTAGTTACCGCATCAGGTTTAGGTGCAATATATAATATTGCTTATAGGACATTAATCGTAAAAAGTTGTCCAGAAGAAAGTAAGGCTACTAGTATAGCATTGATAAATGATACCTGGAATATTGTTCAAATAATAGCACCATCAGTTGGAGCATTATTATGGACTATTAATTCATACTTACCATTCTACTTATCAGTGATACCATTACTACTAACATCAATTACAATATCACTAGCATAATATGGATAAAGATAAGTTAGACAACTCAAGACATATTATGAATAATTTATTAATTACTAGGTTATTTCTATACTATGCCTAGTAAAGCTAAATTATGTAGGTGTTTAATTTTTGTTTTTTGTGAAGTTAGTTCTCTTATAGTACTTTTTAAGTGTTTTAAGACATTTTCTTAATTTTTCTTTTATCTTAATTCCTATATTCATTATTTCTGTAATATTTTCATCATGTTCATATGTGAAAAGTTTAAATTTAAGCAAAATTAAGTCGATAATTAAACTTAGTATTGCTGAAATTTGTATTACTAATTATGTTTGCAGTAGTTTATTATATTGATATAGTATCATTAGATGTATATGGTAGAGATTCTACAATACTAGGAATAATTTGGAGTAGTATGACACTAACATTGATATTAGTTAAGGTAAAAGAAAAATAGTAGAAAAAGTACAACAAAATAGTAAAACTTAAACATACTCATACACTGTGACTAGCATCTCATGTTTAGCTAGATAATAAATTTTTTTATTTAAAATCTAACAATTAATACGGATTCTTCTAAGATATTAGTTACATCTTTCTAAATTCTACTAAAACTTTTTTGACAATTTAAACGTGGATCTTTGATCTGTCATTGTATGCAACATTGACCTACTATTCAATAGTATTATCATTCATGTTATTCATAGTCATCTTCAAGTACATTCTTAAATTTTAGAAATACCTTAAGGTAAGATAAGGCTCTGCTATCCATGTCTTCTAACGTCATTGTCCTATATTGCGATTTATGGTATTACTTACTACTTGTTATCCTAATTATGATTACTTTCGTAGTTAAGAGAGATTTTGTCAAAATGGCACATCAGGCGTACCAGAATTAGGACTATATTACATGATCAAAGCATTATTACTAAGAAGAAAAAGAAAGAAAAAGAACAGGAAGAACATCAAAACCGGTAGTACGTTGTTGTTTGTTTTTGTAACCTTTTGGTTGGGCACCCAACCGAAAGAAAACAAAAACAAGCAGTAACGTATAGGTTTGTGTTTATTGTTCTGTTTCTACTTCTCTTACTATGTACCTATATACTGCCTCTAGGAGTCCTTTCTTAGATGCTTCTGGTACCTTGATACGAGCAATCCTGCCTTTATGATCGCGGTATAGCTTAACACCAAGAGGAGATTCTTCTGCTCGTGCTATTTTGCTTGTTCTTATGTTGATTATGAATGTGTCAGTATTGGGATTGTACTGAATTATGTTATGAAGATCTACAAGGTCTGTATCGTCTTCAAGAAGCAAATACTCATCTGGACATGCATGTTCAAAACATTCTCTAGCTTCCTGTTCTAACTCTTCTTTACTCTTTACGATATCTTTCCTAACTTCCTCCGGATATACAATGTACTCGATATCTTCAAACTTTTCTAAGACTAATTTAGCAACTTTATCAAACCCCATCTTAGCTGGTCCAAGAAGTTCGACTTCGATAAGCACGCATCTTGGTCCAAAACGGAGTACAATACCACCGGCTAAGTACATTCCCTCACATGTAAAACCAGGAAACACATCAACATCTAACACATCACTCCCTCTATCGAGACCAGGAAAATACCAGATAACACGTTTTGAGGTACTCATGTTAAGACATTGTAGAAGAATATCTTATTGGAATATTTCGTGTTTCTATTTTCTTTCCTGTTCTCGTATTATTGTACTCTGTTATTACTTATACGGCGGGTTAGGTTGTAAATAGTTAGGTATAGTTGGCGTTTGACGTACTATTCAACTCTTCTAAGATCTCTCTACGACTTAGGAGTTTCCTAGATAAGGAGAAGCAGTCTTAAACATTCTAAAGATAACTAGCAGGTTCTATCTATAGTTCTAGATTGTCTAAATATTACACTTCTAGTATTTTATGGGGGTTCTTTTTCCTTCTGTGACTTCTTTATAAATGGAGTATTATTGTATGGGTTCTAGGTCTAGGAGGTCTAGTGTTAGGAAGGTTAAGCTTAGTTATCTAGTTCTTAAGTATCTGCAAGAGGGTAGGTTAACATATGCTATAGTTCTCACTATTGCTGCTAAAAGACCAGTATCTAGAAAGGAGATGTTTGAGATTGCTAATATTGTTGGTGAAGACCTAGATACTTCTACGTTAAAGTCCTGGCTATATTATCAAACTTTGAGAAAATATTTAGAGAAAACGGGAGTGCATGGTCAATATAAGATTGGCTCGGTTATAGACGTTGATTATGAAGATACTAAGAAATTGCTAGAAGATTACGGTATCGATATTGATAGTATTGAAGAGAGTTTAAGGAACAGGTTCTCACATACTATTGATAAGCATGTAGAAGAGATTATAGAACAGGTTCTTCATGCTATAAAAGATGTTATAGGCAATATAGAACTATATTATATTGTTGAATGCAATTCAAAAAGATATTTAATTCCGGTTAAAGACTATGAATTAAGGAAGATTGGTGATGAAGTTATAATAAAAGGTCAGAAATGTACTATAGTTGGGATAAACATAACGAGAAAAACTTAAGTGACTATTTTTCCTGAACTTTCCTTTTTCATTTATAATTATAGTTTCCTTTTGAACTTGCGTAAGATTCTATATGTCAAGTTGAACGTAATTGTCACACTGTCACCATGAGACGTTTCAAAACGTTTCCCGTAATAGAAGTGTTTAACAGAACGTGTACTACACAAGAATTAGCTTCTTGTTAAGTTTTTGTACATAGAATACCTTAAAGGTAGAATTAGGCGTTTCTATAGATTATGAGGTTACTATCTGTGTCATCTGTTAGAGAGATAGTGATCATTGTAGCAATATGTATGTTAACATTATGTGTAACAGTGATGCATATGATGTATGAGATCCCACATTTTAAAAAGTATTATACCAACAGTACTATTGAAAAATTTCTTAGTATCAAAATTTCTCACTTATCTGAGCTTAAGATTGCATTAATTACTAATGATAAGCAATTTGCTACAGAAATTAAAGAAATTATCCCTAGTATCATGAGCATAAGTTATTACAAAATTTATCAAAGTATAATATCATTATTATTTATGGAGCGAGTTCCATAAAGAAACTTATATCGAGAATTTATAATGTATTAAGCTTTCTTGAAAATGGAGGAACACTAGTACTTGTAGATCAGAATAATGATCCTTTAGAAGAATTATTTAAGCCTAAGATAAGTATTATACTTAACAAGTTAGCTTTTATACCTGTTAAGTACAATAAGGTTGAGATTACGGATAATACTAAATTGTTAAAGAAACTGGTACCGGGATTTATAGAACCCGTACATGTTGTTGTAATTACAGGTTGGAAGCTTAAAGGAGGAAAAATAGGAATCTATTATACAACAGATGTGAAAACGGATGTGAAAAACATAATAAAAACATTGATAGTACATATAGAATTCTATAAAGAATTTAGGAGAATTTTCGAAAACTCTTCGACAATAAGTAAATGGGTGCGAATATTTGGAGCGCCAAAAGTTGAGCAAGAATGGGAGCTTATAGGAGGATATTCGTCAAAACATTACTGTATTGATTCTGAATGTAAGAATGTGATGTGGTATAGAGTAATTGTAGGGTTTACATGTTTTGACATAGGGTGTTATAACACTATAGACAATAGATGTAATGAGTGGGGTATACTTTTTGAGCATCATATATATGCATCATCGGGCTATTATCATGCTATGTATTTTTGCCCAGCATGGCTTTGTGGAATTGGATATTGGGCTACTCTGTACAACTTTGTAAACATAAGTAATGATTTCTGGTATGCAGATCAAAATGTTATAGATCTAGGACCAAAAGACGTAAAATCATGCAGTCCTGGTACCATAGATTTCTCAGCAAGCATACCAGAGCTCGGAATCTCCGTAACAATGCCCATAGGCGGAAATGCCGGTCCAGCTATAGAAGTGGTAATGAGAGATGGAAGGGCACGAGATGGTAACTTAAAAACAAGATATGTCGTCTGGAAATGGGGTTTTGCAAGATGTCCTCTTCAGTCTGTACCAAGTGGAGAACAAGAGTTTGCGGGAGGGATTGTAATAATATCACGAGTACAAACTAAGAAAGGATGGTTTACATCTAGCTGGATACAGTTTACGATAACTCTTAGATCAGTAGTATTCAAATTAGATTATGAAGATTGGCCACCAAGTCCTATTCAATATTCTACGATAAATACTCAGACTTTCATAGCAACAACAGATAGTATTGAAAAATTTAAATGAGCTAGTTCTCAAAATTCTTTCATTTATCATTAAGGTTCTCTTTTAAACCTGTATGAGCTAGTTATGTGAAGTTGATTGTAAGTGTCTCACTGTCTCATGGTGACGTTTCTGAGACGTTTCATAGTTTTCTAGGTTTGTAATGTGGACATGCTAGACATATTATAGGTGATTCTACTACCTTAGGTCTATACATTTTTGTTCCATCTCCTAATATGACCTCGATACATTTAGTACCTGGTAAACATTCTGTAAGTAATATCCTGGTACAATATCCATACTCGTCAATATATTTACATCTTGTTGGACCTTCAATACGTAACTTAGCGACTTGTTGTATAACTAGTTGAAACATTTTCAATTCATCAACATCTCTAGAGATACTAAGTATATTATTTTCCAAAGTTTTTACATGTTCAAGAACGTTCTGTAACATTATACTATACTTATCGTAAACTGTCTCTGAAACGTTTTGAGACTGTTCAATCTGTTTAACCTGTTTCGTAGAAGTTCTACTTGTCTCATTCTGTTTCTGAGACGTTTCAAGTTTCTTTAATACTCTCCATACTGTAGAATGTGACAAATTAAGACGTTTCGCTATTTCACGTAGTGATAATCCAGAACGTCTCAATTCAAGTATCTTCTTCTCAACTTCTCTACTAACCATACTGTAGACATGTATTACTACGTTTTAGAACGTCTCAGATTAATACGAGACATATCACTTGTCTACATATTGTGAAAATCATACTATATCTACAATATGCTTACCAACGTACAATCTTAATGCTGTTATAATTATATCTTCAACAGGTTTATGTAACTTATCTGAGATATATATTAACATTTTTGCTAATTCCTCATCAATTGAAAGTTCAATTCTAGTTCTATCATTAGTCATGATTATTCTCTTAACTTAACACATCCACACGCTACTATAAGTATTGACGACATACTCTTCTTAAGTTGAAAATAAGCTTACTTGATAAACTAGGTTCAACATATTCTAAGAGATCTATTAGACCTTCAATTAAAGCATCTTCAATAGAATGACCATTAACATTACAAATCTTACGTAAAATAGTATAAAACTTAGATTCAACCTCAACCTCAAACCTAAGTTTAGAAGACATCAATAAACTAAGAGATTAGACATAGAATAAGTTTATGCTAAATAGAGAAAGATCAAAAGAAGACTAAGAAGCTCATAAGAGTACTATAAAACTCGTAAAAATACTAAGTCTAGATTAGAAACAATTCAAAAAGTATAGAAAGTAAAAAGAAACTATAGAAAAGTAAGAGATTATGCAAGACTATTTCTTAATCAAGATTTCATATATTATTTAATAAGATTCTTGCTAGATAATGAATATTAGTAAACTTATGCTGTGTTCTAGAAGACTCTATATACTTACTCTCTCTAATGCTGTATACGTATAGTACACGTAATCATAATCAATGTGTAGAGTTTTGAAGAGAGATACGGGAGAGGACTCTGAAAATTGTAAAGTAATTGTAACAATTCTTTGAGAAATATTCAATCATGCTCACAAGACTTCTCACATAGATTCTTCTCTTTCAATATAAGGTTTAATGATGTATGAACTTGAACTATGGAGTCTAGCATGACTTATAAAATTTGTAGATATTGTCTATGTGTGTAAGTGATGCATGATAATCAATATTATACGTTTAGAATCTAGAACAATTACCCTAACTAGAGCAGAATGTCCAGGAACCTGGCATGTAGATTACTATAGTTTCTTTCCTCGTGGTATTCTGGTAGTACAGTTATCCTGTTGAGATTCCTGTTCTTAAAAACCTTCAATCCTGTATCACTTAACGATTTCAAGCCTCCTGTTGACCTGTTCCTTAGCTATGTTAGATACCCTGGTTTCTAAGACTACTCGAACACCTGTTCCAGAGATTTTCAATTAGCTAGACCAGGTCTCAAGATAAGTTAGAAACAGAGTATAACAACATGGAAACATAGCTAAATTAGAAACATTTGTACAAGATTAGAGACATTACAACTAGAGTACTAATAATATTTCTGAAAGTGCAGTAAGTATACCAGAAGAGTAATAGCCTTCGAAGAGTACAGCAATTCAAGTACGGAAATTGTATTCTCAAAAGAAATTCTAAAGTTTTCACAAAGTAGTTGTTTATCAATTTGATGTCTTCAGCTTCTCGAACTAGGTTACAATGAGAATATTGTTTACAATTGAATTAGTTGAAAGAAATAAACTAGTTCATTATCAAACATATATGTGTTTAATAACTAGTACTCCGATATTAGACTCAGTTTATTTCTTGAACAAGTTCTATTATAAACTAGTTTCTCATTGTACTTATATGTTTTGCACAATACAAACTAGTTTCTATTTGGTCAATGTTTACTTCTATTGAACTTATCTTCTAGAATGATCTCGTTAGTTTCGTAAGCTAGCTAGATTAATTCTTAAGCTTAGAACAATAATGTACCTAGTTTAACTAGTTCATTGAGAATTCTAATTTCTAGATTAGGAGTGAGTCTGTATACACTATTTAGTTCCTCGTTTTGCATCATTTTCTGACTTTGTTAATTATTGTCGCTTATTTTTGTCTATTTATGCCTCATCTTTATGTCATATATTTTAGTTTTTCTGTAGATAAGATTTATAAACCCCTTGCGACTTTGTGAGTTCGAGGCCCCCTCACCTAAGAGGGGGCCCATAATGAGCCCCCCACAACCCCACGGGAGGGTTAGCCTCCCGTGGTGGCGGGGGGTGATTTACCCACCGCTGGGCCACCCGGCGCCCATCCCCCGGGGTTATCCCCCACCCCCGAGGAAACCGGTTGATCCTGCCGGACCCGACTGCTATCGGGGTGGGGCTAAGCCATGCGAGTCGTACGCCCGGGGGCGCCCGGGCGTGGCGCACGGCTCAGTAACACGTGCCTAACCTACCCTCGGGAGGGGGATAACCCCGGGAAACTGGGGCTAATCCCCCATAGGGGAGAGGTGCTGGAAGGCCCTCTCCCCGAAAGGGGCGGCGGCCGATCCGCCGCCGCCCGCCCGAGGATGGGGGTGCGGCCCATCAGGTAGTTGGCGGGGTAACGGCCCGCCAAGCCGATAACGGGTGGGGGCCGTGAGAGCGGGAGCCCCGAGATGGGCACTGAGACAAGGGCCCAGGCCCTACGGGGCGCAGCAGGCGCGAAAACTCCGCAATGCGGGCAACCGCGACGGGGCCACCCCGAGTGCCGGCCGATGAGGCCGGCTTTTGCCCGGTGTAAGGAGCCGGGCGAATAAGCGGGGGGCAAGTCTGGTGTCAGCCGCCGCGGTAATACCAGCCCCGCGAGTGGTCGGGGTGATTACTGGGCCTAAAGCGCCCGTAGCCGGCCCGGCAAGTCCTCCCCGAAATCCCCGGGCTCAACCCGGGGGCTGGGGAGGATACTGCCGGGCTTGGGGGCGGGAGAGGCCGAGGGTACTCCCGGGGTAGGGGCGAAATCCGATAATCCCGGGAGGACCACCAGTGGCGAAGGCGCTCGGCTGGAACGCGCCCGACGGTGAGGGGCGAAAGCTGGGGGAGCAAAGGGGATTAGATACCCCTGTAGTCCCAGCTGTAAACGATGCGGGCTAGGCGTTGGGCGGGCTTAGAGCCCGCCCAGTGCCGCAGGGAAGCCGTTAAGCCCGCCGCCTGGGGAGTACGGCCGCAAGGCTGAAACTTAAAGGAATTGGCGGGGGGGCACCACAAGGGGTGAAGCTTGCGGCTTAATTGGAGTCAACGCCGGAAACCTTACCCGGGGCGACAGCAGGATGAAGGCCAGGCTGACGACCTTGCCGGACGAGCTGAGAGGAGGTGCATGGCCGTCGTCAGCTCGTGCCGTGAGGTGTCCGGTTAAGTCCGGCAACGAGCGAGACCCCCGCCCCCAGTTGCCACCCCGGTCTACGGGCCGGGGGGCACACTGGGGGGACTGCCGGCGTAAGCCGGAGGAAGGAGGGGGCCACGGCAGGTCAGTATGCCCCGAAACCCCGGGGCTGCACGCGAGCTGCAATGGCGGGGACAGCGGGTGCCGACCCCGAAAGGGGGAGGCAATCCCGTAAACCCCGCCCCAGTAGGGATCGAGGGCTGCAACTCGCCCTCGTGAACGTGGAATCCCTAGTAACCGCGTGTCACCAACGCGCGGTGAATACGTCCCTGCCCCTTGCACACACCGCCCGTCGCGCCACCCGAGGGGGCCCCCGGCGAGGCCCCCTGCCCGGGGCATATGCCCCGGGTGGGGGGTCGAGCCGGGGGCCCCCGAGGGGGGCGAAGTCGTAACAAGGTGGCCGTAGGGGAACCTGCGGCCGGATCACCTCCTTCATCCGGGGGTGGGGGCCTAGACGGGGGATGGGCGCCAACGCCCAGACCCGCCACCGCACTGGCAAGCCGCCCGGTGGATGGCTCGGGTCGGGCGCCGAAGAAGGGCGTGGCAAGCTGCGATAAGCCCGGGGTAGGCGCAGGCAGCCGTAGAACCCGGGATCCCCGAATGGGGCTTCCTACCCGGGCCGAATAGGCCCGGGTGCTCCGGGGTTATCCCCGGAGCGGGAACCCCCCGAACGGAAACATCTTAGTAGGGGGAGGAAGAGAAACCAACAGGGATCCCCTGAGTAGGGGCGACCGAAAGGGGGAGAGCCCAAACCAAATCCCACGGGGTAAACCCGTGGGAGATGTGGGGTTGAGGGCCCGGGTCCGCCGCGGTAGGGAAGCCGAAGTGGGCTGGAAAGCCCCGCCGTAGAGGGTGATAGCCCCGTAGGCGTAACCTACCGCGGCGAGGCCCGGTGTCCCGGAGTACCGCGGCTTGGTTTTGCCGCGGGAAGCTGGGGGCCACTGGCCCCCAAGGCTAAACACGTCCCGACACCGATAGCGAACTAGTACCGTGAGGGAAAGCTGAAAAGAACCCCGAAAGGGGAGTGAAAAGAGCCTGAAACCGGGCGGCTACAGGAGGGGCGGCCCGAAAGGAGTCCCCCGCCCGAAGGAAACCGGGGCGACCCGGGAGTACGAGGGCGGGGGCTAGGGTCGCCCCTTCCGTCTAGAAACACGGGCCGGGGAGTTCCCGCCCGTGGCGAGCTTAAGGGGGTCAACCCCGTAGGCGTAGGGAAACCGACATGCCCGTAGCGGGGCGTAATGCCCCGTGAGGGGCGGGGTCTTAATGGGCCCGTAGTCACGGGCGGGAGACCAGAAACCGGGCGATCTAGCCCCGGGCAGGGTGAAGCGGGGCGAAAGCCCCGTGGAGGCCCGAAGGGGTTCTGACGTGCAAATCGTTCCCATGACCCGGGGCTAGGGGCAAAAGACCAATCAAGCCCGGTGATAGCTGGTTCCCCCCGAAGCGGGTCGCAGCCCGGCCTCCCCGGAGGGTGCCGACGGGGTAGAGCACTGATCGGGGGGCCTGGGGCCGATAAGGCCCTACCCCCCGGTCAAACTCCGAACCCGTCGGCCCCGTAGATGGGGGGAGGCGGGTTCCCCAGGGGTAAGCCTGGGGGCCGAGAGGGGAACAACCCAGACCGGGGTTAAGGCCCCAAAGTGCGGGCTAAGTGTCAATCTAGAAGGGTGTCCCCCACCCAAGACAGCGGGGCCGTGGGCCTAGCAGCAGCCATCGGCTAAGAAGTGCGTAACAGCTTACCCGCCGAGGTGGGGGGCCCCGAAGATGTCTAGGGACTCAAGCCCGCCGCCGAGACCCCGGGCCCCCGGCCGTTGGCCGGGGTGCGGTAGGGGGGCGCGGCCGTGGGGCAGAAGCCGGCCCGTGAGGGCCGGTGGACCCGCGGCCGTTGCAGATCCCGGCGGTAGTAGCAGCGAAGAGGGGTGGGAACCCCCTCCGCCGGAAAGGACCAGGGTTCCATGGCAACGACAATCAGCCATGGGTTAGCCGGTCCTAAGGCGGGGCGTAACTCGCACCCGCCGAAAGGGAAACGGGTTAATATTCCCGTGCCGCGGGGGTAGGTTTCGCGGCAACGCAGGCCCCACCCCCGACGCCTCGGGATAGGACGGGCGGGGTCTCCGCCCCGCTTAACCGCTGAAGGCCGGGGAGTGCCGTAATGGCGAGAACCGGCCGAAGGCGGGAATAGCCGGGCCTTAGAGCCCGGTCCGCCCGACTCCCGGGGCCCGTGAAAAGGGGGTGGGGAACGAGCCCCCGCGCCCGTACCGAGAACCGACACAGGTGCTCCTGGGTGAGAAGCCCAAGGCGGCTCGGGTGACCCCGGGCCAGGGAACTCGGCAAATTGGCCCCGTAACTTCGGGAGAAGGGGTGCCTGCGGCCCTGGGGTCCACCCCTGGGGCCGCAGGTCGCAGTGACAAGGGGGACCTGACTGTTTAACAAAAACATAGGTCCCCGCGAGCCCGTAAGGGTGTGTACGGGGGCTGAATCCTGGCCACTGGCGGTACGTGAAACCCGGGTACAACCGGGCGAAGCGCCGCTGAAGGCCGGGGGTAACTCTGACCCTCTTAAGGTAGCCAAATGCCTTGCCGGGTAAGTTCCGGCGTGCATGAATGGATCAACGAGGTCCCCGCTGTCCCGGCCCGGGGCCCGGCGAACCCACCTCCAGGTGCACAGTCCTGGGACCCCCGACGGGGCGAGAAGTCCCTGTGGAGCTTTACCGCAGCCCGCCGCTGGGGTGCGGGGTGGGGTGCATAGCGTAGGTGGGAGCGATGAAGCGCGGTCTCCGGGCCGCGCGGATGCGCCAATGAAACACCACCCACCCCACCCTGCGCCCCTAACCCCCGGGAGACCGGGGGGACAGCGGCGGGTGGGCGGTTTGGCTGGGGCGGCACACCCCTGAAAAGATATCAGGGGTGCCCAAAGCTCGGCTCAGACGGGTCAGAACTCCGTCGTAGAGGGTAAGGCCAAATGCCGGGCTGACTGCGCCCTTGAACGCAAGGGGCGCAGGGGGGAAACCCGGGCCTAGCGAACGCTCGTGCCCCCGCCAGTGGGGGCCGGGCATGACAGAAAAGCTACCCCAGGAATAACCGGCTCGTCGCGGGCGAGAGTCCACATCGACCCCGCGGTTTGGTACCCAGACGTCGTCTCTTCCCATCCTGGGGGTGCAGCAGCCCCCAAGGGTGGGGCTGCCCGCCCATTAAAGGGGAACGTGAGATGGGTTCAGACCGTCGTGAGACAGGTCGGTCTCTACCTGTCGGGGGTGTTGGCCGCCTGAGGGGAAGGTGCCCTCAGTACGAGAGGAACGGGGCGCCGCGGCCTCTAGTCTACCGGTTGTCCGGGAGGGCAGAGCCGGGCAGCCACGCCGTAGGGGATAACCGCTGAAGGCATCTAAGCGGGAAGCCCTCCCCGAAAAGAGGCGGCCGCTCGGCTCGGTGGAGACCCCACCGGGCCGAGGAGGGCTCCCGTAGAAGACGGGGTTGATGGGGTGGGGGTGTAACCCCCGAGGGCCGTATGGCCCGAGGGGGGAGCCCGCCACTCCCAATCGCCCGAGGTGCGGTGGCGGGGGGCATAGTGATGGGTGGCCCAGCGGTGGGTAAAGAAGTAAGGAAAGAGGAAGTAAGTTTCTAGATTTCTTTACCCCACTTCTTACGTATAACAATACCAATTATTGAACGTCTCTTACCATCCTTAGGATAATTATAACCTGCATGCTTAATCTTATCAATCTTTTTTATAGGTTCAATATACAATTTCTGACCACTAGATATTAAGTAGCATAATTCAAGATTAATTTCTTCACGATGCTTAATTTCTTCCTCAATAAATTTAGCAATTACTTTTAAAAACTCTTTAAAACGTTTATCAAGTACTTTAAATAACAGATCAACATCTTCAGCATTTAATGATTCTAAGAATTGTTTTAAATGATCCCATGATGTTAATACTTTAAATATATTTTCAAGATCTTTCTCAGTTATCTCATACTTCTCTAATACTTTAAGACAATTATCAAAATCCTTGATAACCCTCCTATTTAGACAATAATAATCATAACCTCTTGATAAAATATCAATATATTTCTTATATAGTAAATGTTTAACTATTATATTAATCTCCTTAAAACCTTTATAATCATTACATATTTTACATATAATGGCCATCTCTCTTCTCTTCAATGGTTTATAATACATTAATGCTAATATTAGAGCGATCGATAATTTACCTTGATTAATATAGTCTTGTATTATATCACTTAATTTAACCATCTCCTCCTGACTTATACCGCAGTCACCATATGTAAACTATCTTAGTCATATAAAAACTATACTATCATGTGCACCCATAGTTCAAAATTATTGAACTATCACTATCCTCAATGATAAACTTAGCTAAAAAATAAGACGTAGATACTCTAATGAGCATATATGGAGAATAGAGATAGAAGACAGTTATCGTATAGGAGTAAAAGATCTACAAAGTCTATAATAGTTACATTACTTATCATAATCGGAACCTTAGCTATAGTATATGCATATGTTGAGTATAGTAATCTACATTCAAAACTTATAGGTGTAAGTGGAGGATCTAGTAAAATTGTAATACCAATAAAACTTCTACCTTCTAAAGTTAAGAGTTTAAATGTTATTCAGAAAGTTTATAGAAGTAAGCTTAGTATTAGAGAGTTAGTTATTAGATATGGTTTATCAATAAATCCAAATAAGGTTATAGCAGTTCAAAAGATAGTGATTAATAGAAATAGGTTTATAATATTCTTTATTAATCAGAAAACTTTCAACAATAACTCAATTATTGTATATAGTTTAAACTATGGTAAGATACTACCTTCAAGATTAATACTATTGAAAAAGATTTTCAAGATAACTAATTTAAACAATAGTATAGTTAGTGTAAACATTATTCCATATGGTATTTATAGGATAGTAAGTCCAGGAATATTAGATAGAGTTGTAGAGATATACAACTCTTTAAAAGCTGTTAAATTATTTGAAGCTTCTAGTTATGAATTACAGGTATATATACCTAAGATAGGTTATAAAACAGTTGGATATTATGTAAGGGAGAGTAGTTCATATAAATGGTATTTTAGAGGTTCTCTAGTATTTGCTGTTTATGCTTCTGGATTATTTTATGTAGATCCTGGTGTATATGTATCTCTTGTAGCTGATTATTCACATGCTATAGTTCATGTACCATTATCTAAATGTAGTTTCAATTCTAGAACTATGGGTACATCTAGTATAGCTATCTCAGTTAGAGCTGATGGTGAAGCAGCACTTCTAGATTGTCCAGTTACTGTAAAACTTGATGCATGGGCTGTAGTAACAGTAGATAAGTATGGTAATGTTATGAGAAATTCTGGAGGAAATAAATGGATAGCTATAGGATGTGGATGTTAGGCATATCCATCCTAAGAATCTAATAGTTAGTAAATTATTCTCAAAAGCATTTCTAACTCTTTCATAGATATTAAACTTTTTTACTTTAAAGATCTTTTCAATAAGTGTCTTCTAGTGATAGAGAACATCTTATTTTGAGAAATCTACTTCTTATTCAAGGTGCTGGTTTTCTTAAAGGTATGATTCACTCATTTTTTACATGGTTTTTACCTATCTTAGTAATGAATGTTTATGGTCCTATAATGTTCTCACTAGTTTTTACTATGAGGTTCATAATGTTTTTTGTACATTTTCTTGGTGGTTATCTTGCTGATATTAGTAGGAAGTGGACACTTGCATTATCTGATACCCTACTACTAATATTCCTAATCTGTCTATTGATCGTATACAAGTATACGTTTATTCTACTACCCTTAATATTTCTATGGTATTTCTATTATGCTCTACCTACAGCTGCAGCTCAATTATTAAGAATGGAATCTGTTCCAAGTAATTGGAGAGGTAAGATATTGAGCATAGCACCTACATTAGCTACAATATCTCATATAGCTGGTTCACTACTTTTTGGAT
>Ga0256843_1001806_pt1 | contig 16306 bp, 17 predicted proteins | sample AlvinellametaG_FD_191572 | JGI IMG/M metagenome (GOLD analysis project Ga0256843, IMG submission 191572) | Pompeii worm associated microbial communities from hydrothermal vent at the East Pacific Rise, Pacific Ocean - Alvinella | ecosystem: Host-associated > Annelida > Integument > Unclassified ... | reverse complement strand
TGGTTGCATACTCATCTATCTCTCACATGGGATTGGTAGTAGTAGCTATAAGTACTATGACTTATGATGGGCTTAGTGCAGCACTTTATGAGATGGTAGGACATGCACTTGTTATCTCTCCACTATTCTTGATAGCAGGTTGGTTCCATCACAAAACTCATACTTGGTATCTTGATGAGATGGGTGGTATCATGAAAAAAGCACCATATATTAGTGCTATATTCATTTTAGCTGGTATGGCAGGACTAGGACTTCCAGGTACTATGGGATTTGTTGGTGAACTTACTATCATAGTTTCAGCAGTTAAGTCATTTGGATGGTGGATTGCTATTATTGCACTATCTGGACTTATTACAGCCGGATATATCATTTGGGCAGTTCGTAGATCGATTCATGGTGAGATATCTCCAGCAGTTGAGAAAGCAGAGTTTGTTATGAGTACACCAGAGAAAGTAGGGTTAAGTATATTTGCTTTCTTGATTATATACTTTGGTATAAGACCACAGCCTATATTTGATTTGGCTAATTCGGCATTTAGTTTCCTTGGAGGTATGTAATGAGTTTTCTTATATTGATTATCGCTGGTTTGATTGTACCACTACTGTATAAAAAACATATCACCATTGCCAAGATAGTTACAGCATCAGCATTTGCACTATCTGCTATATTTATATTGACAGGCAATGACTTGTCACAGTTTTTTAGCTATTTCCACTCTGATGGTTCAGTTAGATTAGTAGAGTATGCAGTACTTATAACACTAGTTGCAGTATCAGTTTCTCTTACAGGGTTTGAGCGACCAATGTTAGCTCAGATGCTTTTTGTTGGAGCTTTGAGTTTGGCTATACTTGAGACTACAAACTTATTTGTATTTATAGTTTTATTTGAAGCTATAGCTATCGTATCTTATGTATTAGCAGCCAACATTAGAAACTACTACAATGCTGAAGGTGCTATCAAAACTTTCATAGCAGGTGCAGTTGCAGGTGGTATTATATTGCTTGGATTTGCTATATTTAGTGTGATAACTCCTAGTTTTGATTATGCAAATATGGAAGTTAGTAGCAAATACTCACTAGTAGCAGCAGCTATTATGTTAGCAGGTATATTCTATAAACTAACAATCGTACCTATGCATGGATGGGCATCAGATGCGTATGCTCAAATCAACCATGCAGTTGCATCGATACTAAGTGGACTTATCAAAAGTGTTATCTTAGTAGCAGTCTTTAAAGCATTTTATCCATTTTTCAAATCATTCCCGTCTGTATCGGTAGTGATATTTAGTTTCTTTGCGATTTTGACTATGACTTTAGCAAACTTTATGGCTCTTTGGCAAAAAAGAGTTTCTAAAGTTTTAGCTTACTCATCTATCGCACATAGTGGATATGCACTTATTCCATTTGCAGCAGTTGCAAGTGAGTATGCTTATGCAGGGATTGTTTACTATGCTATAGCTTATACATTTATGCAAACTAGTGTATTTATGATACTAAATGGACTTAGAAAAGATTTGGGTATTAAGTATGTTGAAGATTTGAAAGGACTTGGTAAACGCTCAGGTGTTTATGCATTTTTCTTTACAGCACAACTATTTTCACTAGCTGGTATTCCACTTCTTGCTGGATTCTTGTCTAAAGCAGTAGCATTTTATGCTGGTGTAGATGCTGGATTGTGGCCACTTGTTTTAGTAGCTTTACTAAACTCAGCTTTAGCAGTAGCTTACTATGCATGGCTTGTAAAACAGGTATATTTTGATGCACCAACAGATGAAAAAACTTCAGAGATTCCAACAGGAGCATTGATAGGTCAAGGATTACTTCTTGCTGGTACTATATACTTTGGTATAGTAGCTGGTCAAATCTTTAGTGTGACAATGGGTTAATTGTTTTACTTCTTTTTTCTATCCCTTTTTTGGGGATAGATACTTCTATGTTCAACTTATTTATTGTAAGATAGTATAATACCGATACATAATTTGAGTATAAAAACATAAGGATACGATATGGCAAATATATGGCTAAATTGTGAAAACGATAACTCACTAAAAGATATCTCTTCTTTTGTAGATGATGAAAAAATCACAGGTGTAATGATAGATTTGAGTAGATATAGTTCTACTGTAGTAGATGAAGATAGTTATATGCATATCAACATCAAAGATATCCAAGAGGCTTGTGATAAGCTTATAGATTTATATGATGATGGTGAAGATGGTTTTGTAGCTTGTAGTATAGACCCTAAAGTAGCTAATGATACCAAAAAGATAGTACAAGAGGTTACAAAACTCAATGATATGGTAGATAAAGAGAACTTTATGGTAAGCATACCTGCTACAAAAGAGGGTATAGAAGCGATGACGCAGTTGAGTACAAGTGATATAAATATCTGTGCTACACATATATTTTCTCCAAATCAAGCTTCACAATCAGCCCAAGCTCTATCAGATCTGAACCGTAAAGCTGATACAGTACTTAGAGTAGATGTATCACCTTTTGATGAGTTACTCAATGTTCCTTTAGCTACAAATAACCTAAGCAAAGATAGGATAGGATTTTTCAATGCTATCAAGATATATAACCAAATATCAGCAATGAAACTACCAAATAGTAACATAAAAGTATGTTTCGATAAATTAGAAGTATTTCAGCCATGGTTAGAGCCTAGTTACTATGTAGAGCAGTTAAACCTAGATAATGCTATACTTAATCTCTCAAAAGATACTATAGAGTACATATCTGAGCATGAAGTAGGTGAAGCATTTGAGTTTCAAACTAAACATATAGATGCCTTCTTAGGATATCTAGCATATGCAAATGTAAGTTTACAATCAACCTATGAAGAGCTACTTCAAACTTCTTTGCAAAAAGATATGGATACTTTAGTATAAAAGGGATATTTAGTGGATAAAAATATAACCAAACTACAAGATGGAGTTAAGATAAACTTTGTAGGTAGTGTTAAAAAGCAAAATATTATTACTATGGTGCAAAACTGTTCTGAAGGTAGATGTGAATGTATGAGTGATACTACAAAAGCTAAGATTAAAGATATGCAAGTACAAGGTAATGATGGAGATGTAAGCCTATCTCTTAGTGGAGATATATCGATAGATGAGATAGAAGAAGCACTTAGCAAATCAAAAGTTTTGAATCAATAGATAATGAGAGTTGTACAGTAGGGGGATAATCCCTACTTTTATGGTTTTACACTATCGGCAAATTGTGCTATCCCACCCTCTAGTGATTTGGCATTGTCTATACCTAGCAGGTGTAAAAATGCTGTAGCTACTACCGTCCTAACTCCTGTATGACAACTTACTACTATGAGATACTCTTTATACTCTAATAGTTTTTTGATATTGGCTTCTTCAAAAAGAGTGTGTAGTGGGATGTTGATACTTTCGGGTATGCTGTATCCTATCAAAGATGTTTCACCTTCTGTTCTGATATCTACTATGAGAACCTTTTCATTGTTTTTGAGTTTATCTATGACTGTTTGTGCATCTATCCTACATGGTTTCATCTTTAAAAACTCTTCATCGAAGTTTTTGAAGTGTTGATGTATCTTATCTAAAAGTATTAAGTCCATATTCTCCATAATCATATCCTTTAATTTTTTGATATGTGGATTATACAGTAAAACAAATGTTTTGTAAAATAAATTATTTTTCTTAAAATCATAAGAAATATTGATGAAAAATAGTGCTAAATAATAGATTATAAGATATATTTTTAACCAAATAGTGATTGATACTGTTAAGGTTTGATACACTTATGAATTAATTGTTAGTTAATAAAGTAATCATACTCCATTTTAAGTTGCTCTTTGATAATCTAACTTAGCAAATTGTGTAGATTTGGTATTTTATAAAGAGATTTATAAGATATCCAAATCGAAAAGATAAGAAAGGCGTATAGTAATGGAAACAGCATTAGTAGAGAATTTACCTCATGTTGGTACAGCTGGTGTCATAATCAAAGCTATTATGATTATGGCTATTATATCGGCTATAGCAGGATTTGGTACTTTTATAGAGAGAAAGGTTTTGGCATTTATGCAAAGAAGGCTAGGGCCTATGCATGTAGGACCATATGGACTTTTACAATTGGTTGCAGATGGTATCAAACTATTTACAAAAGAGGATATTATCCCTCAAAATGCAAATAGATTGATGTTTATGGTAGCTCCTATCATCACAGCTGCTACAGCATTTATCGCACTCTCAGCAGTACCTGTATTTCCTGACTTTACCATACCAAGTTGGATACCTTTTGTTGGTGGTACTTTTGTCCCATCGATAGCAGCAGATCTAAATATCGGTATACTGTTTGTGCTTGGTATGATGGCTTCAGGACTTTATGGACCACTACTTGCTGGTATGTCTCAAGCAAACAAGTGGGGGATTATAGGTTCAGCTCGTACAGCTATACAGTTTTTGAGTTATGAAGTTGTAACAGGGTTGTCACTTTTAGCACCTATCATGATAGTAGGTTCACTATCTTTTGTGGACTTTAACAATGCACAAGCTGGTGGAGTTTCTAACTGGCTTATCTGGCAACAACCAGTGGCATTTGTGCTTTTCTTGATAGCTGGTTTTGCTGAAACAAACAGAACACCATTTGATTTGTTAGAGCATGAAGCAGAAGTTGTTTCAGGTTATGCTACAGAGTATAGTGGTATGAGATGGGGTATGTTCTTTATCGGTGAGTATGCCAATATGATAACTATATCTATCATTGCAGCTATAGTGTTTTTGGGTGGATATAGTGAAGGAACACTTGGTTGGCTTACTATTATCTTTAAGGTTGGTTTCTTTTTCTTCTTGATGTTGTGGGTAAGAGCTGCTTGGCCACATGTAAGACCTGATCAGTTGATGTGGCTTTGTTGGAAAGTTTTGATGCCAATAGCAGTCATAAATGTAGTTATCACAGCTATAGTGCTAATGGTATAAGGAGAGTAGATGGGTTTAGAACAGTTTAAAAACAGAAATGTTGGTGAGCAAAACTATGTTATGCTTGATTTGGGAGAGTCTCCTTCAACAAATGCTCAAAAGTTTAAACAAGTAGTTAGTAGAACATTTAAAGGTGAGCTTTTTGTAGGTTTATGGGTAACTCTTAGAGAGATGATAAATGCACTTTTCAATGATAAGATGCATACAGTTAAGTATCCATTTGAAAAACTACCTATCTCTCCTAGATATAGAGCTATACATCAAATGCTTAGACTTCTTGAGAGTGGACACTACAGATGTATAGGTTGTGGGCTTTGTGAAAAGATATGTATATCTAACTGTATTACTATGGAGACTAGATATGATGAGAACCAAAGAAAAGAGGTAGTTGAGTACTCTATCAACTTTGGTCGTTGTATCTACTGTGGTTATTGTGCAGAGGTTTGTCCAGAACTTGCTATTGTACACGGTAACAGATATGAAACAGCTAGTGAACAAAGAGCAAGTTTTTCTATATTTGAAGATATGCTAACACCAAAAGATAACTTAAGCTTACAGCAAGAGTATCAAGGTTTTGGCTCTGTATCTGATAATGCTGATGAAAATATCAAAAAAACGCCATTAGCGTATTAGTCTAGGAGATTTAAAATGATTGAAACAGTTGCTTTTTACCTATTTTCAGCATTGACGATAGGATTGTTTTTGGTTACTGTGATGAGTAAAAATGTACTATATGCTATGACTTCATTGGCAGCTGGTATGGTGCTTATCTCAGGATTTTTCTTTATATTAGGAGCTGACTTTTTAGGTGTTGTTCAGCTTATAGTATATGTTGGTGCAGTTATGGCACTATACTCATTTGGTATGATGTTTTTTGACCTTACTAGAGATATCAAAGAGAAAAATACACACCCAGCACTTATCTTTATACTTGGTGGTCTTAGTGCTTTGATGTTAGTGCTTATCTTTGCAGCACCTATCTATAATGAAAATCTATCAGCACTATACCCTATGCATGAAGGTATAGGTAATGCTCAAGATATAGGTATCGTACTTTTTACTAAATACTTAGTACCTTTTGAAGTAGCAGCGATTATGTTACTTGTAGCTATGATAAGTGGTATTATCTTAGCAGGTAAGAAGATGGATAAGAGTCTTACTGAAAATACAGAAGAGGATAATATATTGATTCCAAAGGATGCTAAATGATTACACTAACACACTATTTAGTTGTATCAGCAATTCTATTTTCTATAGGATTGATGGGTGTACTAAGAAGAAGAAATCTTTTGATGCTATTTTTTGCGACAGAGATTATGCTAAACTCAGTCAATATAGCATTTGCAGCTATATCTAATGCTTATGGTGATTTGACAGGACAAATGTTTGCTTTTTTTATCATAGCAGTAGCAGCTAGTGAAGTAGCAGTTGGTTTAGGGCTACTTATCATACTATACAAAAAATACGGAAGTCTTGATCTTGATGATCTTGCGAACATGAGGGGGTAGAGATGGAAAATTTAGTATTTGTAGCACTATTTGCTCCGTTGGTTAGTTCGCTTTTCTCGGCACTATTTGCTATGACTCCAAAGAAGAGCTTTATAGGTATGGTTGCATCATCTTTGATATTTATATCATTTGTATCTTCTGTATTGTTGGCATTAGAGATAGCTAGTACAGGTCATGGTATTCATGTAGTGATGATGGATTGGATTAGTGCAGGTAATTTGAGTATTCCATTTGGCTTTATGGTAGATCAAGTATCAGTGACTATGATGGTAGTTGTGACACTAGTTTCAACTGTAGTTCATATCTACTCTATGGGTTATATGGATCATGACAAAAGTTATAATAGATTTTTCTCATACCTTTCAGCATTTGTATTTTCTATGATGGTTTTGGTTATGAGTGATAACTTTGCTGGATTGTTTATCGGTTGGGAAGGTGTTGGTGTTTGTTCTTGGTTGCTTATTGGTTTTTGGTATCACAAAGCAGATGTATCAAGAGAAGAAAACCCATCTATCTCACCATCTTGGGCAGCAAATGAAGCATTTATCATGAACCGTATAGCTGACCTTGGTATGTTGGTTGGTATCTTTATACTTTATTGGAATGTAGGAAGTTTACAGTATGATGTAGTATTTGCAGCACTTCCAGAGCTTAGTGGTTCTGTTTTAAATGCAGCTGCTATAGCACTATTTATAGGTGCTATGGGTAAATCAGCACAGTTTCCACTACACACTTGGCTTACAGATGCGATGGAAGGTCCTACTCCTGTTTCAGCATTGATTCACGCTGCTACTATGGTAACAGCAGGGGTATTTTTGGTTATCCGTGCAAACCCACTGTTTGCTATGACTCCAGAAGTTAGTTTCTTTATAGCATCTCTTGGTACATTTGTAGCATTCTTTGCAGCATCTATGGCATTAGTAAACAGAGACTTAAAAAGGATTATCGCATTTTCAACTCTATCTCAACTAGGTTATATGTTTGCAGCTGCTGGACTTGGAGCTTACTGGATAGCACTTTTCCACCTTGCAGCACATGCATTCTTTAAAGCACTTCTCTTTTTGGGTGCTGGTAATGTTATGCATGCTATGCATGATGAACTTGATATCTTTAAGATGGGTGGACTTAAAAAGTCTATGAGATGGACTTATATCTATATGGGTCTAGCTTCACTTGCACTTGCAGGTATTCCATTTTTTGCAGGTTACTTCTCAAAAGATGCCATCATAGAGACAGCGTGGAATGAGAGTCATACTCTTCTTTGGTTGATTTTGGTTGTAACAGCAGGTATGACAGCATTCTATAGCTTTAGACAAGTGTTCTTGACATTTGAAGGTGATGAGAGATACAAAAAATATGATATCCATCCACATGAGATGTATAAGTATGTTTTAGTTGCTATGTCACCTTTGGCAATTTTAGCAGTTATTGCTGGTTTCTTCCAAGGGAGCTTTGAACATTTTGTAACACATCTTCTTCCTGAGTACCATATGAGTGAAGAGACTCACCATATAGCATGGTTCTTGGGGCTTATTGTGTTGGCATTTGCAGTAGGTGGTATAGCACTAGCTTATAGAAACTATGCAAAAGGTTTAAAAAGAGATTATAGGATAGAAGATAGTCCACTATACCAACTACTTGCAAATCAATACTATATACCTTTGATGTATGAAAAGTATATCACAAAACCGTATGCGCAAATCTCTGATGCATTATGGAATCAAATGGATGTGAAAATAGTAGATGCAATGGTAGATGGTATAGCCAAGTTTATCTACGATAGTGGTGATAAAAGTAGAAAAATCCAAACGGGTAACTTATCAAACTATCTCAATTGGATGGCTTTAGGTGCTGTTGTGTTATTAGTCATTGCTGCATTTTCAGCACTAGCATAAGGAGAGGGTGAATGGATAATATTTTAAGTGTATTGGTATTTTTCCCAGCAGTTGCAGGACTGCTTGGGTTTGTAGTAGATAAAAATAGTGCTAGAGCTTATGGTATCACAGTTGCTACTATAGAGTTTTTGCTATCACTATGGCTTTGGTTTAGTTTTGATAGTGCAAATGCAGGTATGCAGTTTGTAGAAAATATACCTTTGATACCTGATTTTGGTGTGAGTTACTATCTAGGAGTTGATGGTATATCACTATTTATTGTTATCATGGCTACTTTGATGACTTTGATTGGTATGATAAGTATGAGTATCAAGGATAATATCAAAAATATGATAGTAACTCTACTTTTTTTAGAGATGACAATGGTAGGTGTATTTGTATCTCTTGATGCTATTGTATTTTATCTCTTCTGGGAGCTATCTTTGGTACCTATGCTTTATATCATAGGTGCTTGGGGTGGTAACTTAAGAGTATATGCTGCTATCAAGTTCTTCTTATATACATTTGCAGGTTCATTAGTAATGCTTGTTGGTATGCTATTTATGGCTTATGTGTATCACAATATGACAGGTGTATGGAGTTTTGCTATTACTGATTGGTATTCGTTGGTATTGCCACTTGATTATCAACTATGGCTCTTTGCAGCATTCTTCTTAGGGTTTGCTATCAAGGTACCAATGTTCCCTTTCCATACTTGGCTTCCATATGCGCATGGACAAGCACCAACTATAGGTTCTGTTATACTAGCAGCTGTTTTACTTAAGATGGGTACTTATGGATTTGTTAGATTCTCTTTACCACTTTTCCCTGATGCATCTGTGATGATGATAACACCTATCTTGGTACTATCTATCATTATGATTATATATACAGCGATGGTTGCATATGCACAAAAAGATATCAAACAAGTTATCGCTTACTCATCAGTATCACATATGGGTATCATTATGGTTGGTATCTTTGCTATGAATGCTGAGGGTATTAGTGGTTCTGTATTTCAAATGCTATCTCACGGTATAGTTTCAGGTGCATTGTTTATGCTTGTGGGTATGCTATATGATAGAAGAGGGACTAAACTTATCAGTGAGTTTGGAGGATTGGCACAAGTTATGCCAAAGTTTGCAGTTATCTTTGGTGTGATGCTTATGGCTTCAGTTGGTTTACCACTAACTATCGGTTTTGTAGGTGAGTTTTTAGTACTTATAGGTTTCTATAATGTTTCACCTATATTGACAATCTTTGCTGGTACATCTATCATAGTAGGTGCTGTATATATGCTAAGAGTTTACAAAAAGAGTTTCTTTGGACCTGTGATAAATGAAGCTAACAAAACACTAAAAGACTTGAGTAGAGTTGAAATCTTTTCACTTTTGCCACTTGTAGCTATAGTTATATGGCTTGGAGTTTATCCAAAACCTGTACTTCAACCTATAGATAATAGTGTAAAAGCTATGGTTGAGTTTATGGATATGAAAGCTTCAACTCAAAAGGCAAAAGATATTATCAAGTCAGCAAAACCAATTATGGAGGTTAAGTAATGTTTGAATCTATCAATATAACCATGGAAAGTCTTAACCTCATGACACTAGCTCCTATGCTAGTAGCGATTGCAGGTGGATTGATTATTTTAGTATTGGATTTAGTCAATGAAAAGTTACACAAATCCTTATATGTGATGCTGACACTTCTTATACTATTTGTTGATTTTGGTGCTGTGATGGGATTGGGTGTTAATAACAGAGGATTTTTTGATGTGATGCTTATAGATGGGGTATCTATAGTATCTCAGTTGCTTATTATAGCAGCTTCTATGCTATTTACTCCACTGGCTTTAACATCTAAAAGATTTCATGAGTACTCATATCCTGAGTTCTTTGCTCTTTTCTTGTTCATGGTGGCAGGGTTGCAGTTTATGGCGGCAAGTGATAACTTGATACTTATCTTTGTAGGTTTAGAGACATCATCTTTGGCACTATATACTCTTATCGCACTACATAACAGAGCAAACTCTTTTGAAGCAGCTATCAAGTACTTTACTATGGGTGCTTTAGCAGCATCATTTTATGCTATGGGATCAGCTATACTATATGGTATCACAGGAAGTGTAGAGTTGTATAAGGTAGCTGAAGTATTGGCAGTGAGACTAGATGAAGCTGGGTTGATGATAGCAGTATTTGGTGCAGCAGTTATGCTTATGGTGGCATTTGGATTTAAGTTGTCTCTTTTCCCATTTCACTCATGGGCGCCAGATGTTTATGAAGGTTCATCAGCATCATTAGCAGGGTATATGTCAGTTGTTCCAAAAGTTGCAGCTATGGTTGTAACTGTAAGAATATTTGGTATGTTTATAGACTTAGGAGTAGATTGGGTACAAAATGCAGTTATATTCTTATCTGTACTTACTATGACAGCAGCCAATATCATGGCTTTAGTACAAGAGGATGTTAAAAGAATGTTAGCATACTCATCTATATCACATGCTGGATTTATCATGGCAGCGATAGGTCTTGATACAACAGAAGGAACTACTGCTATATTCTTATACTATACACTATTCTTGTTTACAAACCTTGGAGCATTCTCTATGCTATGGGTATCAAGACATAAAGTTAAAAGATATAGCGATAGATATGACCATCCGTATGAGAAGTTTGCAGGGCTTATTCATATCATGCCTATGGGTGCAGTGATTATGGCTCTGTTTATGCTTTCACTTGCAGGTGTACCACCATTTTCTGTATTTTGGGGTAAGATATATGTGATGCAAGCAGCAGTTAATTCTGGATTTGTATGGTTGGCGATAGTGATGGGTATCAACTCAGCGATATCTGCGTACTACTATCTAAAGCTTGTAGTTTATATGTTCTTAAAAGAGCCTACAAAAGATACAAATACAGTTTATTATAACCTATCTAAACCACTTATGGCTGTCATTGGCTTAGCAACTGTTGCTACTATAACAGCTGTTATGTATGTACAACCACTTATCTCTTATATCTACTATATGGTAAGTGCTAGTGGTTACTAATAGAGAGTTTCATACTCTCTATAGGTAGTTTCTTTATCTTTCTACACCCTACTAATCAATCATATGATATAATACTCTAAAAAAGAGTTTTCCATGTCCAAAAAATTACACCTTGTAAGTCTTGGTTGTACCAAAAACCTTATCGATAGTGAAGTGATGCTAGGTAAGTTGCAAAGTTATGAGCTTACTCAAGATAGTAGCCAAGCAGATGTTATCATAGTAAATACTTGTGGTTTTATAGATGCAGCCAAAGAAGAGAGTATCCAAACTATACTAGATATGCACCAAAGTAGAAAAGAAAATTCACTACTAGTAGTTAGTGGATGTTTAAGCGAAAGATACAAAGATGAGCTTAGCCGTGAACTTAGTGAAGTGGATATCTTTACAGGTGTTGGGGATTATGAAAAGATAGATGAGCTTATAGCCAAAAAAGAGTCCAGATTTAGCCCTGAAGTTTATCTAGCCAATGAAAAATCACCTAGAGTTATCACAGGCTCTTCTTATCATGCATATATCAAACTAGCTGAGGGGTGCAACCAAAAGTGTTCATTTTGTGCTATACCAAACTTTAAAGGCAAACTTCACTCAAGAAGTTTAGAATCCATTGCTAAAGAGGTGAAAGCTTTGGTAGATAAAGGGTATTATGAGTTTAGTTTTATATCTCAAGATAGTTCAAGCTATGGTAGAGATATAGGGCTTGAAGATGGACTAATAGAGCTTATAGATATGATAGAAAAGATTGATGGTATCGTAAGTGCAAAGATACTATATCTCTATCCTACCACAACAACAAAAGCACTTATAGATAAGATAGCATCATCTAAGCTTTTTGAAACATACTATGATATGCCGATACAACACATAGATGATGGTATGCTAAAGGTGATGAAAAGAGGTTTTGGTGAGATGAAAACCAAAGAGCTTTTAGAGTATATGAAGAGTAAAGATGATGCCTTTATAAGAACATCTATCATAGTGGGACATCCAGGTGAGAGTGATGAGAAGTTTGAAAGGGTTTGTGAGTTTGTAAAAGATTTTGAGTTTGATAGAGTAAATGTTTTTGCTTATTCAAATGAAGAAGATACTACAGCTTATGAAATGGAGCAAATCCCTAGAGAGGTTATAGAACAAAGAGTAGATATATTAGAAAAGATAGTGCAAGATACTACTAAAAAGTCTTTAGAAAAGATGATAGATAAAACAGTTGATATGGTCATAGATGGGCAAAGTAGTGAGCATGAGTATCTGCTTAGTGCTAGACCTTTGAAGTGGGCAGTAGAGATAGATGGTGAAGTACTTATCAATGATACCAATGATATAGCTATAGAGTATGCCAAAGTATATAAAGCCACTATCACACAACTAGCTGGTATGCAACTCTTAGCGAGAGTAGAGTCATGAAAGATATAACTAAGCAAGATATTTTAAATTATCTAAAAGAGATAAAACCATATTTTAAAAAAAAGGGTATCTCTTCTTTGGCACTGTTTGGGAGTTATACCAAAGAAGATACAACTATCTATAGTGATATAGATATAGCTATAAAAAAAGATGTTACATATTTAAAATATCATCAAGCTTATGAATATTTTGCTACGATAAATGAACTAAAAAATTTGCTTATACACAAGTTTAAAAAGCCTGTAGATGTTTTGGATATAGATAGTCAGTCACCTTTTATAAGCTATATAGAAAAGGATATAATATATGTTTAATCAAAAAGCTATATATAGAGTTGAAATTATCCGAAAAAAGATTGTTTTTATAGAAAATATCGTCAAAGAGAAGGGTAGTACAATCAAAGCACTTGAAGATGAACAAAACAGTAGAGCTTCTATTTTAATGCATTTAACTTCTATATCAGAACAATTTGACAAACTACTTCATAGTGGAGAGTTAGATATACTATATTATTTTGATAAAATCGATATTAAAGGTAGTTATGAATTAAGAAATTTTATAGCCCATGATTATGAAGGTGTTGATTTGTATATTGTAGAGTCTGTTATAGATGAACGACTTCCTATCATCAAAAAAGCTACAGAAAATATCTTGGATAAAAATGGTACTACATCAAAGATTTGATTTTTTAAAAGATAGTAAAAATCTTTTAGCATTCTCAGCAGGAGTGGACTCTACAGCTTTGTTTTTTATGCTACTTAAACAAGATATAGAGTTTGATATAGCTATCGTGGATTATGCTTTGAGAGTTCAAAGTCAAAAAGAGGTATCTTATGCTAAAGAGTTGGCTAAAAAGTATGGTATGAAGTGTCATAGCATACAAGCACCTAAGTTTGATAGTAACTTTGAAAAACAAGCAAGAGATTTTAGATATAACTACTTCAAAGAGCTTCAAACAAAATATGGATATGACAATATCATCACAGCACATCAGTTAAATGACCAGCTAGAGTGGATGCTTATGCGACTTACTAAGGGTGCTGGAGTTTGTGAGATGGTGAGTTTTGAGCCTATAAGCTACAAGGATGGCATGTGTATCATAAAGCCACTTTTAGATTACAGCAAAGATGAACTTTTGGCATATCTTCAAAAACACAACTATAAGTACTTTGTAGATGAGAGTAATTTTGATGAAAAGTATGAGAGAAACTACTTTCGCAAACACTTTAGTGATGAGTTGATAGATAGGTTTAAAGATGGTATCAAAAGAAGTTTTGAGTATCTACACAAAGATAAAGAAGCACTACTAAACTATGAGATACTATATCAAGAAAAAGAGCTTTATATCATAAAAGCACCACTGCTTCACACTCTTGGTATGGCTATAGATAAAATACTAAAACAAAATGGATACTTACTCTCATCAAGCCAAAGAGAAGAGATAACTACCCAAAAAAGCATAGTTATAGGTGGGCTATGGGCTGTAGAGATAGTAGAAGATATAGCATATATATCACCATACACAAACACACCAATGCCCAAAAAGTTCAAAGAGGAGTGTAGAGTAGCCAAGATACCATCCAAGATAAGAGCATATTGTTACAAAAATGAGATTTGCATTGCAAATATCTCTCTTGATAAATTTATCGCATAGGGTGTTGTGTCTTCACAACACCACCAAATGGTTAATATGCAATAATCCAAATATAAAACTATGTTATAATACCTATATGAATTTAGATGAACTTATAGATGATTTTTTGTACTATCTTGATGCTATTAGGGGGTATTCGCTTCTTAGCATACAAACTTATGAGATAGCTTTGCTACAAGCCAGAGATAGAGTAGAGTTTTATGAAGAAGATGGTGTATGGATACTAGATATAAGTAAGTTTAGATACGATATAGTAGAAAACTCCAAAAAAACTATAGCCAAAAAACTATCAGCTATTCGCTCTTTTGTCAAGTATTGTCAAAATCAAAAAAACCTTGATATCAAACTCATCTCAGCAGATAGTATAAAAGTACCACAAAGTTTACCAAAACCTGTAGAGCAGAAGTATATAGAAGAGATACTTGATGAGTGTAACTTAGAAGATAAACTTATCATATCTATGCTTTATGGTTTGGGGCTTAGGATATCGGAGTTGTCATCTATCAAGCTTGAAGATATCAAAGATGGATGGATAAGCATACATGGTAAAGGAAACAAAACAAGAGAGTTACCTATACTACCTACTTTGAGGAGTATGATAGATAACTATATACAAACATACACTCCCAAAAAGTATCTTTTTGAGAAGAGTAACACTCCACTAAACCAAGCACAATTAAGATACAAGATAACAAAAGTGTTTAAAAAGCATGGGATTAAAGCTACTCCACACCAGCTTAGACACTCTTTTGCATCTCATCTGCTCAATAGTGGTGCAAGGATATCTGATGTGAGTGAGTTGTTAGGACATGCTACTATGGCAACTACTCAAGTATATACCAAACTAGAAGACAAAAAAAAGCTAAGTGAGTATCTAAAAGCCCACCCTTTGGCTAAAGGATAGTATCTTCTAACATCTTGGCTTTTAAATGCTCTTTGGCTTCATCTATAGAAAGATTATCTACATTTACTACTTTGATATGACACTCTATATGAGTAAAAGGTTTTGGTATGACAAATTTATCCCAACTGCTTAGTTGCCAGTAACTTTTTGGTTTGTAGTTAACAGCCCATATAGGAGCTTTGGATTTGAGTGCCAAGGCTATAGCACCATCACTTATCTGGTGTCTAGGACCTCTTGGACCATCAGGAGTAACTAGCAAGTCATCACCTCTTTTTAAAGCCCTAAATGACTCAAGTAGTACCTGCTTAGCACCTTTGCTTGATGAACCACGAAGAGGCTCTATACCAAACATTTGAAGTATCCTAGCTATAATCTCTCCATCAAAATGTCTTGATATGATACCACTTGATGGTTGTGTTGGGTGGTATTTGCGATAGACTTGAGGTGATATCATAAGTTCACCATGCCAACACACTACTACTGCTTGGTCTTGAGATATATCACCTTGGATATGAAAGCTTTTTTTAGAAGTAAACCAAAAAAACTTCATCATCACATACCCCAAAGGTGGGAGCAGTTTAACTCCTATGGTTCTAAAAAGCTCTTTTTTAGTCATCTATCACTTCACCATTTAGTGAACCACGAGAGGCTGATGTGATTTTGACATTTACTATCTCTCCTAGTAACTCTTCACTACCTTGCACAAACACAAGCTTACCATCATCACTTCTACCTGCTATGCGACCGTTTGATTTTAACTCATCAAAATATACACTATGTACTTTACCCACTTGTGCATCCATAATCTCATCTAACATCTGTGTCTGTCTAGCTTGAAGTTGAGTCAGTCTAGCTGATGCTATCTCATCAGGAACTTGATTTTCAAACTCAGCTGCTTTTGTAAGTGGTCTAGGGGAGTATTTGAAGCTAAACATTTGCTCAAACCTAACCTGTTCTAACAC
>Ga0256843_1001805_pt1 | contig 16313 bp, 17 predicted proteins | sample AlvinellametaG_FD_191572 | JGI IMG/M metagenome (GOLD analysis project Ga0256843, IMG submission 191572) | Pompeii worm associated microbial communities from hydrothermal vent at the East Pacific Rise, Pacific Ocean - Alvinella | ecosystem: Host-associated > Annelida > Integument > Unclassified ... | reverse complement strand
GCCAGGGACTCTCCGGGCGATTCGACGGCTCCGGAGACTTCACCCGTCGCCGGTGCGGCCGGTTCTTCCGCTTTGGCTTCCGCCTCCCGCGAACCCTCTCTCTTTGAGCGGTTTCGTTCCTGTGCCGGGCAGGCGGCGACGATGATCGCCGGTTTCCTTCCAAACCCCAAAAACCCCCTTGAAGGATTCTGCACTACCTGGATTTCCAGCTCCGTAATGGAGCAGGAGAACGCCTTCGCCGCCTCCGCATACGCCTCTTCAAGGGTGGGGGCTTCGAATTTTTTCATCTACTCCGCCTTGGGCTGCTTCTCGAGCATTCTGTTGATCATCAACTGCTGGGCGATGGAGAAGATGTTGTTGGTCAGCCAGTAGAGGACCAGTCCCGCCGGGAAGGTGACAAAGAAGAAGGTGAAGATGACCGGCAGCCACTTGAAGATCTTCTCCTGCATCGGATCGGTGAAGTTGCTCGGCGTCACACGCTGATGCGCCCACATCGACGCACCCATCAGCAGGGGCAGCACGTAGTACGGATCCATCACGGAAAGGTCATGGATCCAGAGAATCCAGGGAGCTCCTTTGAGTTCGATGGCGTTGAGCAGGACCCGGTAGATCGCGAAGAAGACGGGAATCTGAAGCAGCATCGGCAGACAACCGCCAAGGGGGTTGGCCTTGTGCTTTTTGTACAGCTCCATCATGTGCATGTTCATCTTCTGCGGATCGCCCTTGTACTTTTGCTGAATCTCCTTGATCTTGGGCTGCAGCTGCTTGAGCTTGTGCATGCTGACCATCCCCTTGTAGGTCAGCGGGTAGAGAATCAGACGGATCAGAAGCGTCAGCGCGACGATGGTCCAGCCCCAGTTGGGGATGAACTGATGCAGCCACATCAGCACTTTGAACATCGGCGCGGCGATAAAGGTAAACCAGCCGAACTCGATGATCTTGGTCAACTCGGGGTTGATATTTTTGAGGATTTTGTACTCTTTGGGCCCGATGTAGCCGTGCAGTGTACGCTCTTTGCTCTCCCCTTTGACGAAAAGGACCGGATTCTCTTCGGCGTCTTTGTTGACGACCACGTCCATACCGTTTTGAAAATCGTAGAAGGCCGTGGCGTAGTAGCGGTCGAAGGCGACGGCGATGCGCGCTTTTCGGAATGACTCGGTACCCTTGGCGTCGCCGTCGTCGATGATGGTGAGGGTGCCGTCGGCCTCTTCGACCATCGCGCCGTGAACCGTGTAATGGTCGATACGTATGTCGGGGCGGTAGCCCGGTGAGATGAACCAGGGTTTCAGGTCGCTCATTCTCACCGACACGTCGTAATGGTGGTCAGGATAGATTGTGACGGTCTTTGTCACGGTAAAACCGTTCAGATTCTGCGTAAAGACCAGTCTTCCCGGTTTCTCCCCTTCGATTTTGAGATGGTCTGTGGAGACGCTGTAGGGGGTTTTGAACGCCAGGTCGTTGAGCCCGGGATCGACGAAACGCACTTCGAGAGGTTTGGGAATCTTGGGAGAGTTGAAGAGTTTGAGCTCCCTGCCCTCTTCCGTCCGGTATTGCCGGTCTTTGAGGTAGACCTGTTTGATCCGACCCAAAGCGTCGAATTCGATCGTGGCGTTGGAGGTCTCCACCGTCGCGATTGTCCGCGTCAGACCGCTTTCGACAGGCGCCTGCTGAGCCGCGGGCTTTGCAGCCTCCGGCTGGGCGGACGATGTCTGCGCCGCGGGCGACGCACTCTTTTGCGCGGCGGCAGCGGCGGCGGTGCGGGCCTGAACGGTCCGGTTGGCATCGGCCGCGGGCTGGTGTTTGGGCATAAAGAGATAGTCGTAACCGATAAAGACGAGCAGCGAAAGCACGGTCGCGATGACGACGCGCGTCTGGGTATTCATATTGTCTAACACGATGGGCCTTTCGAAAAAGTGTTTTTGATGACTCGGCACCCTTTACCCTCCGGCACGAACCAGTACCTGACGGTACGGCGTTTTCCGTCCGGAGAGGCGGGGGCGAAATGGTTGCAGGAGATCCTTGGATAGTCGATACCGCCGTCGAAAAGCTGGTTGCATCGCAAAATCCGTACAAAAGAGAAAAAAAGCGCTTTGAAGAGGTTGGGGTTGGTCTCGATCTGCCATTTGGCGTATTCGGAGCAGGTAGGATAGTAGCGGCAGCTGCCGAATCCCAGAAGCGTCAGATATTTCTGGTAGAACCTCAAAGGTATCGACAAAACTTTTCTCACCATTTCCGCTGCCGCCTCACTGCCCGATATCCAACCGTTTGACGGCCCGGCGAAAGGCCTTCTCCATCTCGGAAAAGGGTGCGTCGAGTACCGGCGGCTTCGCCACCATCACGTACTCGCCGCAGCGCAGTCGCGGGGCCATCCTGAGAAAAAGAGCCCGAAGCCTTCGTTTGGCCCGGGCCCGCTTGACGGCGTTGCCGAGCTTTTTGCTCGCGACAAAGCCGACTCTGCATACCTTCGAATCCGGCACCGCGAAGAGCACGAACGACTTGTCGTGCCACCGCTTGTCGGTACGGTAGACCCGGTTGAAGTCCGCGGTGCGCTTGAGTGATTCGAAACGGATCAGACCGCCAATCGCTTACGACCTTTGGCGCGGCGCGCGTTGATGATCTTGCGGCCGTTTTTGGTCTTCATGCGGGCGCGGAATCCGTGGGTCCGTTTGCGGGGGGTGTTATGGGGTTGATAGGTTCGTTTCATCAAACTGTCCTTCTATAAAATTTAGCCCGTAATTTTATTTAAATTTCGCTTAATCACAGATTAGAGCCCGTAGACAGTCTGCCAGTAGGCAAGGGTCTCCTCCATGGATTCCCGCACTTTCGGGGACAGGCCGAGTTTTTCGGGCATCGTCGCGTAATACGCGAGAATTTCTCTTTTTTTCTCGGGAGGCAGCGGTTCGAGGAGTGCGAGCAGGTCGTTGGCGTTTTGCCGCCAGAGCGCGGCCATGAGAGTCGCGTTGTTCTCCGCCTCCCTGTACCTCAGGGCGGCCCGGACCGCTCCATCGAGCAGGTATGCCTCCTCCCGATCCGACGCGTCGGCGCAAAGCCTGGAGAGCGGATCGGTATCGCCCTCTTCGTATCCCAAAATCTCCTGTCCGAGCCGCTGCATCGCTTTGTGACGCGAACAGATCAGATCGCGGCAATCCTCCAGCGCCAGTGCAGTCGCCGGGGCCCCGACAATCGGCATGCGACCCTGCTCCAACAGCCGTTCTCTGCGCCGAGCCGCCGCCGATGCCTTCGACATGACCAGATCCCTGTAATGACGAAAAGCGCTCCTGTGTCGGTTGAGTTTTTCGGCAAGCATCCCGTTTTTGCGCTTGAGATAGGCATATTTGGCGCTCAGCCGCTCGTAGGCCTGCTTGTAGTAACCCCCATCGCCCGAAGGAGGCATCGCCCCCGGTTCCTTGGCCACAGAGAGGTAAAGGGCTGCGCCGGCCAGAAGCAGCGCGGCGCCCAGCGATGCGACGATCCATTTCATGCGTTCAGACTTTCCAAATAGAGTTTCGGGGATATTTTACAGTAACTTCGGCGGCGACAAAAAAAAAGGCCGGCGCCGCGAAGGCACCGGCCGATGTATCGGAAAATCCGATTAGCTGTTGATCCGGACGACGATCTCGCCGTTTTCGGCGTCGAAGACGACTTTGTCGCCCTCTTTGACTTTGTCTTCGAGGATCAGCTCCGCCAGGCGGTCTTCGACCAGTTCGTAGAGCGCGCGCTTGAGCGGGCGTGCGCCGTAGACCGGGTCGAAGCCGGCGGCGGCCACCAGGTCCTTGGCGGCGTCGGTGAGCGTGATCGTGATGTCGCGCTCTTTGAGCTTCTCCTGGATACCTTTGAAGAGGATATCCACGATCTGCTTGATCGCCGCCTGATCCAGCGGGTTGAAGATGACCATGTCATCCAGGCGGTTGAGGAATTCGGGCTTGAAGTACATCTTCAGCTCGTCCTTGACCGCCTTTTCGCGATCCTCGGGATCCTTGAACTCCATGATCTTGTCGGAGGCGATGTTCGACGTCAGGATGATGATCGTGTTCCTGAAGTCGACCGTCACGCCTTTGTTGTCGGTCAGCCGTCCGTCGTCGAGCACCTGCAGCAGGATGTTGAAGACATCCGGGTGCGCCTTTTCGATCTCGTCGAAAAGGATGACGCTGTAGGGCTTGCGGCGGACCGCTTCGGTCAGCTGGCCGCCCTCTTCGTAGCCCACGTATCCCGGGGGCGCACCGACCAGGCGGCTGACCGCGTGTTTCTCCATGTATTCGCTCATGTCGATGCGGATCAGCGCCTTCTCGGTGTCGAACAGGAACTTCGCCAGGGTCTTGGCGGTCTGGGTCTTACCCACACCGGTGGGTCCCAGGAAGAGGAAGCTTCCGATGGGCCGGTTCTGTTCGCTCAGACCCGCTTTGTTGCGCTTGATGGCCCTCGCGACCGCCTTGATCGCCTGATCCTGGCCGACGACCTCCTCTTTGAGGACCTCTTCGACATGCAGGATCTTCTCTTTTTCGCTCTGGAGCATCTTCGTCACCGGGATCTGCGTCCAGCGGCTGACGATCTTGGCGATCATCTCCTCGTCGACCGCGTTTTTAAGCAGCGTTCCTTCTTCCTGCATGCGGTCCCACTGGGCGTTGAGCTCCTGGAGCTTGTTCTCCAGCTCCGGAATGCGGCCGTACTCGATCTCGGCGGCCTTGTTGTAGTCGCCGTTGCGCTTGGCCGTCTCCGCCTCGTGGCGAAGCTTCTCGATCTCGACCTTGATCTGCGCGATCTCGTTGAAGACCTGCTTTTCGGTCTCGAACTGCGCTTCGAGCTTGCGCTTTTTCTCTTCCAGATCCGCCAGCTCTTTTTCGATCTCTTTGAGGCGCTGTTCGTTCTTCTTGGACTCCTCCATCATCAGCGCCTCTTTTTCGACCTGCAGCCGGCTGATTTCGCGCTTGACGCGGGCCAGCTCGCTCGGTTCGCTCTCGATCTGCATCTTCAGCTCCGCCGCCGCTTCGTCGATCAGGTCGATCGCCTTGTCGGGCAGGTAGCGGTCGGTGATGTAGCGGGCCGAAAGCTTGGCCGCGGCAACCAGGGCGCTATCCAGGATCGTCACGTTGTGGAACGCCTCGAGGCGCTCGCGCAGGCCCCGCAGGATCTGCAGCGCCTGGTTGATGCTCGGCTCGTTGACGTGCACCGGCTGGAAGCGCCGCTGCAGCGCCGCGTCTTTTTCGAAGTACTTGCGGTACTCCTTGAGCGTCGTGGCGCCGATGGTGTGCAGCTCGCCCCGTGCCAGCGCCGGTTTGAGCATGTTCGCGGCGTCCATGCTGCCTTCGCTCGCTCCCGCACCGACGATGGTGTGGATCTCGTCGATGAAGAGGATCACGTCACCGCTGCTCTTGACCTCTTCGATGACGGCCTTGAGGCGGTCTTCGAACTCGCCCCGATACTTGGCCCCCGCGATCAGGGCGCTCATATCCAGCGCGATGACCCGTTTGTTCTGCAGGCTGACGGGCACCTCTTTGTTGACGATGCGCTGGGCCAGCCCCTCGACGATGGCGGTTTTACCGACACCGGGCTCGCCGAGCAGGATCGGGTTGTTCTTGGTCTTGCGGATCAGGATCTGCATGACCCGCTCGATCTCCTCGTCCCGGCCGATGACCGGATCGAGCTCGCCGTCGATCGCCTTTTTGTTCAGGTCGATGCCGTACTTCTCGAGCGCTTCGAGCGTTTCGTCGGCGGTCTGGCTCTCGATCTTCTTGCCGCCGCGGATCGCTTCGAAAGTCTTTTTGAGCTCCATCATGTCGACGTATTTGCCCAGAACCTCCTTGATCTGCGGGTGGTCCAGGTTGGCCAGCAGCCAGGTGTCGACCGCCAGGTACTGGTCACCCTGCTTGGCCATCAGGCCTTCGGCTTTTTGCAGGCTCTCCTGCAGAGCCCGGGAGATCTTGATGCTCTCTTTGGTGACGGTGGAGACTTTGGGCAGTTTGTCCGCCACGCTCTTGGCCTCCAGCTCGATGGGGGCCTTGTCGATGTTCATGCGGTTGAGCGCCTGGTTCAGGACGCTTCCGCTGTTGGTCAGCAAAGCCCAGACCAGGTGGACCGGCTCGACCTCGGGGTTTTTGTTGTGCAGCGCGAGGCTCACACCCGATTCGATCGTCTCGGTCATCTGGTGGGTCAGTTTTTCAAATATGCTCATGGCAACTCCTTCTTTTCTTTCCGTTTGATTCTTCTGCCGTCATCCTATCGCAATTTTTCACAGCTTTCTGCGACCTGGGTCGCACTTTCGGAGTCTCGGCAGCCCGTTTTTTAGTTGCCCGCATTATATCAAGTTTAGTCTCATCTTGTCAAGTTTTTTTACAGTGTGAAAATAAGTTACATCCGTTGCCCACCACAGGGGCTCCGCAGAGCCAATCTTTTTCATTTATCGTCGCTTCAGAGAGGTTTCACTATAATAAAGCCCAAAATTTCTCGACAGCAACGGATTGAAAAATGAAGAAAAAAAGAGGATTTATCGCGGCCGGTTTTCTCTCCACCGCCGCCGCCCTGACACTCGTCACGGCCCCCACCCTGTTCGCCAAAGGCGAACCCGCCACCGTTTCCAAACTCGAAGCGCTCACCAAGTTCACCAAAGTGATCGGCATCGTCGAAAAGTATTACGTGGACGACCTGACGATCAACCAGATCATCAACAAATCGATCAAGGGGCTGATGCAAAACCTCGACGCCCACTCCTCCTTCCTCGACGCCAAGAGCTTCAAAGAGATGAAGATCCAGACCTCCGGCGAATTCGGCGGCCTGGGCGTGACCGTCGGCATGCGCGACGGCGCGCTCACCGTCATCGCGCCCCTGGAGGGCACCCCCGCCTACAAAGCGGGCCTCAAAGCCGGAGACATCATCCTGAAAATCGACGACAAGTCGACGCTGAACATGACCCTGGACGAAGCGGTCAACCTGATGCGCGGCAAACCCGGCACCAAAATCGTGCTGACCATCGTGCGCAAAAACGAACCCAAACCGATCGTCGTCACCATCGTCCGCGCCGTCATCAAAATCCAGTCGGTCTACACCAAAAAAGTCGGCAGCGACATCCTCTATATCCGGGTCGTCTCCTTCGACAAGAAAGTGGTCAAAGACATCAAAAAAGCCCTGGCCGACAACCCCAGCGCCAAGGGGATCATCCTCGACCTGCGCAACAACCCCGGCGGCCTGCTCGACCAGGCGGTCGGCACCGTCGACCTTTTTGTCGGCAAGGGAATCATCGTCTCCCAGAAAGGGCGTGTCAAGAGCGAAAACGAAGTCTACTACGCCCACGAAAAAGGGACCCACAAGAAAATCCCGATGGTCGTCCTGGTCAACGGCGGCAGCGCGAGTGCGAGCGAAATCGTCAGCGGTTCCCTGCAGGATCATCGCCGCGCCGTCATCGTGGGTGAAAAGACCTTCGGCAAAGGATCGGTCCAGATCATCATGCCGATCGACAAAACCGAAGCGCTGCGCCTGACCATCGCCCGCTACTACCTGCCCAGCGGCCGCACGATCCAGGCGGTCGGCGTGACGCCCGACATCGTCGTGCCTTTCGGCAAAGTCCAGGTCGAGGAGGACGCCTTCGCGCTCAAAGAGGCCGAGCTCAAAGAGCACCTTGAAAACGAACTGGCCAAGATCGACGGCAAAAAGAGCGACAAGACCAAAACCAAAAAACCCACGCCCAACAAAGAGAAGATCATCACCAAAGAGGAGCTCAACGAGGACAACCAGCTCAAAGAGGGTGTCGACATCCTCCGGGCGCTCATCATCACACAGGAGAGAAAATGACCAAAAAAGAGCTGCTCTACGAAGGGAAGGCCAAACGCCTCTTCACCACCGACGACGACAACCTGCTCCTGGCGGAGTTCAAGGATGACCTGACCGCTTTCAACGGCGAAAAACACGACACCGAAGCGGGCAAGGGTGCCCTGAACAACAAAATCAGCACCGAGCTCTTCAAGCTGCTGGAGAAAAACGGCATCCCGACGCACTACGTCGACACGCCCGACGAGAACCACATGCTGGTCAAAAAGGTCGAAATCATCCTGATCGAAGTGGTCGTGCGCAACATCGCCACCGGCAGCCTCACCAAACGGCTGGGCATCCCCGACGGCACGGAGCTCCCTTTCACCCTCGTGGAGTTCTACTACAAGCGTGACGACCTGGGCGATCCGCTCATCAACGACGAGCACTGCGTCATCCTCGACCTGGTCCGCAACGAGGGCGACCTCGAGGAACTCAAGCGCCTGGGCCGCGAGATCAACGTCATTCTCAAATCCTTCTTCGCCAAAAAAGGGCTCAACCTGGTCGATTTCAAAGTCGAGTTCGGTTACGACAGCGACGGGAAGATCCTGCTGGCCGACGAAATCAGTCCCGACAGCTGCCGCTTCTGGGACATGGAATCGGGCGAGAAGCTCGACAAAGACCGTTTCCGCCAGGGACTTGGCGGACTGAAAGTGGCCTACGAAGAGGTCCTCAAACGCATACTCGGAGAAAACAAATGAAAGCGATCGTCAACATCTACCTCAAAGAAGGGGTCCTCGATCCCCAGGGCAAAGCGGTTCACCACGCCCTCGGTTCCCTCGGCTTTGCCGACGTCAACGACGTGCGCGTCGGCAAACAGATCGTCCTGGACCTGAACGCCCCTTCCGTCGAAGCGGCCGAAAAAGAGGTCGGAAAGATGTGCGAAACCCTGCTGGCCAACACGGTCATCGAAGACTACACCGTCGAGATCGTGCAATGAACGTGACGGTCCTGCAGTTTCCCGGCACGAACTGCGAATACGACACGAAGTACGCCTACGAGCGGCTCGCCCAGAGTGTCACGCTCGTCTGGCACGAAGAGACCGTCATTCCCGCCAACACCGACCTGGTGGTCGTACCCGGCGGTTTCAGCTACGGCGACTACCTGCGCAGCGGCGCCATCGCCCGCTTCAGTCCCGTCATGAAGGCCGTAAAAGCCTACGCCGACAACGGCGGCTACGTGCTGGGCATCTGTAACGGCTTCCAGATCCTGTTGGAGAGCCACCTGCTGCCCGGCGCCATGAAGCGCAACGAGAACCTCCACTTCGTCTCCAGGCACCACTGGCTCAAAGTGGAAAACAGCGACAACCGTTTTCTGCGCCGCTGCGAAGAGGGCGACCTGCTCAACATCCCCATCGCCCACGCCGAAGGGAACTACTTCATCGACGACGACGGCCTCAAAAGACTCTGGGACAACGGCCAGGTCCTGCTGACCTACTGCGACGCCGAAGGCAACCCCGCCAACCCCAACGGCTCGGTGGACAACATCGCCGGTATCTGCAACGCCGACAAAAACGTCTTCGGCCTGATGCCCCACCCCGAGCGGGCGATGGAGGGTATACTGGGGTCCGAAGACGGGGTCCGAATGCTCGAAGGGTTCCTTCCCTAAGTGGCGCCTTCGAGACTTTTGCGGCCGCTGCTGGCACTTTTCCTGCTCGCCGGCACCCTGTGGTCCTACACCACCATCGACGACGAACCCCCTGTCTACGGCAACCCCTCCGGCTCAAATACCCCACTCCCCGCTACGGCCGGCAGCGGGGTAAAAGAGCCTTCCCAGACGCGGAAAAGCCTTTCGGAACGGCTCATCTACCTGACCATCGAGGACCTTCCCAAAAAGGTCTACGTGGGACAGATCTTTCCGGTCACGATCAAGATCACTTCACTGCGAAAGCATGTCCCCTACTACATCAAACTCAGCGGCGGGCGAAACGTCAAACTGATCCGCGGCGTGACACTGGTGCGTCCCCGCGCGATCAGCCACCTTACCTTCTATTTCCAGGCACTGGGAACAAAAATCAAACTTCCGGCTTTCAACGTCCACTACGAAGATCGCGACCGGATCTACCGTACCGAAAGCGTCGACCTGATCGCCGTGCGTCTCAACCCGCCGCCGCACTTCAGCGGTCTGCTGGCCGAGGATCTCAAGCTTCTCAACTACCAGGCTTCCGCCTACGACGAGCGGCACAACATCCTCTCCCTTCAGCTGCAGGTCTCCTACGGCAACGTCGCGGATTTTCGGCTTCCGGGCGCCTCCAAACAGGGCATCGACAAAGTCACCGGCGATCTCAACGCCACCTCGCTGCTCTACTACGGCCTCTATCCCGTGGGTGTCGAGCAGGCGATCTTCAGCTATTTCAACATCCGGACCAACCGCTACGAAAAGTTCCGCGTCCCCATCATCGTCAAGCGAAGCAGCGTCAGCACCCAGACCAACCTCGATCCCCAGGCCAGCGAATTCACCAAATTCAAGATCGCCGTCGTCGGCGGCTTCATACTTTTGTGGCTGATTCTGTGGATTCGTCATCGGGGATGGGTCTACCCGATCCTCATCGTCCTGGCCGCCGCCTACCTGGTGACCTACCTGATCCCGCTCAAAAACGTCTGCATCAAAGAGGGCAGCACCGTCTACCTGCTTCCCACCGAGCAGAGCACTCCCTTTGTCCGCCTCCCCTCGGATACGACCGCCAAGGAGATGCACCACACGGGCGACTACACCAAAGTCCAGCTCCCCAACAACCGCATAGGATGGGTCAAAAATGAAGATCTTTGCCAAAATTAGGTTCTACTACGCCGCCTTCGTGATCTCCGCGGTGGTGAGCGTCATGATCGTTCTGCTGAAGCTTTTCCCTTCCAAAAAGGGGCAGATCCTCCACTTCTGGAACAAGGTGATGCTCTTTTTGCTGGGGGCCCGTACGGAGGTGGTCGGCCGGCCGGATGAAAGGGCACAGCTCTACCTGATCAATCACCAGGGGATCGTCGACATCATCACCCTCGAAGCGCTGCTGGACAAAAACCTGCGCTGGGTGGCCAAAAAAGAGCTCTTCGAAGTCCCCTGGTTCGGCAACCTCCTGAGCGATGCGGAGATGATCAGCGTCGACCGGGAAGACCGCCGGGGGCTGATCAGACTGATGAAGGATGTCAAAGAGTCTCTGGAGGTGATGCACCGGCCCGTCGCCATCTTTCCCGAAGGCACCCGCTCGAAAGATCAGAAACTTCTGCCTTTCAAAGAGGGGGCGAAGTTTATCGCGGAAAAATTCGGGCTCGTCGTCCAGCCCGTCGTGATCGTCGGCAGCAAAAGCGTCGTCAACGAACACGAAAAGATCGCCGTCGGAGGCGATTTGAAAGTGATCTTTCTACCGGCCGTCGACGTCAAAGAGGCTCCCGACGACTGGTACCCGCGTCTGCACGATACGATGCAGCACGCCATCGACGAAGAGCTGAAAAACTACGATCTCAGCCGCTGATGCAGCGGCAGGGAGCCGCAGCGTATGCCTACATCCGCGCCCCGTTCGACGCCCGCCTCCGTGACGATGTTTGTAAAAAGGCGCAACGGCGTCATATCGAAATAGCGGTTCATCCCTCCGAGACATCCCGTCGCGCCGATCTCTTCCGGCGGTTTGGCAGGTTCGGTCAGCGGCCCCCTCTCTTTCGGCCATATCTTCATCGTCGTCGCAAGGCACAGCAGCTCCACCCCCTCCTCCCGGGCCGCCAATGCCATCGGATAGGTGCCGACCTTGTGGACGACGCCTTCGACGCCGATCCCGTCGGCCCCGATCAGAAAGAGATCGGCTTCCCGCATCGCAAGGCCCGCCGCCGCATCCACGACAAGGGTGACATCCATACCCGCTTCGCATAGCCTGCGCCCCATCGACAGACCCTCCCGGGCCGGTCGCGATTCGGTACAAAAAAGTCGCATACTGTGGCCCTCTTCATGCAGCCTCTCCAAAAGCTCAGCGACCATCGAACTGGCGGAGTGGATCACTGCCGTCCGGTATGGGCGCATCAGCTCCATAGCTCTCCCGATCGCAAGCCGGTTCGCCTCCTCCATCTGCCGAAGGTAGCGGCGGCACAGCGTTTCGAGCGATTCGCGGGGGACTTCGTCAAGCCAGAACAGGAGCCGGTTGGCGAAATCGAACACCAACGCCATCATCGGCCGCGCGCCGGCCAGCGCCACGGCGATCTGCGCGAGACTCTCCCGGTCGGCACCCTTTTGCAGCGCTTCGATCACCAGTTTCACGGCATCACGGGTCAGCGCTGTCGCTCCCTGTCGGTTCTCCTGTCGAATCCGCTCAAGCGCCCGGGCGATTTCGTTACCCGTCATGGCTCTTCTGACGCGATTCGATCTCCTGCGCCAGCGCTTTGATGCTCTGTTTGAGCGACGCCATCTTCTCGGCGATCAACCCCTCGTCGACATCGTTGTCCTGCCACTCGAGTCTCTCTTTTTCCGTTTTGTAGGCTTTTTTGAGTTTCGCCAGCCGCTTTTCCAGCTCGCGGGTTTCGATCCCATTCATCTATAGACCCCTTTTAATCTTTTTATAAATAAATCATAGTTAGCATACACATAAATTTAACTGAACAAGGAAAAGCATGCGACTTTTTAAAACATTCGTCACTCTTTCGATCGCGGCGACGGCTCTGCTCGCCCAGGACCCCGCCAAATTGCTGGAACAAAAGTGCGGCACCTGCCACATCGTCTCCAAACCGACCATCGAAAACGTCAAACACATGAAAGCGCCGCCGATGTGGGGCGTCGCCCGTACCCTCATCCGCCACTTCAAGTACGAAAAGCCTTTCGTCGACTATGTCGTCGACTACGCCATGCATCCGTCTCAGAAGAAGATGATCTTCGACAAAGCGGCCAAAGAGCGTTTTGGCCAGATGCCTTCCATGAAGGGGATCGTCACCAAATCAGAGCTCGAGGCGATCGCCAAATACATGTACAACCACTACTGAGCCCTACGGCTCCAAATCCCACAGCAGGATTCTCGGCCCCTTTTCGGAGCTGAGAACCCTTCGCTCGTCGAGAAACCGGATCTGGTTGACGACCGCTTCGTGCCCGACGAGTTTGGCCCCCATTTCACCCGTTTCGATGTCGAAAAGCTGAAGCACCTGCGCATCTCCGTGCAGGAAAAGACCCCTCTTCCCCCGGGGGCTCACCCCCACGCTGTAGACCGGAAACCCCGTACGAAAATCGTAATCGCCTTTGGGGGTAAAAACACAGACACGCCGATCGTTGCCGCCGGTGACGATGACGCCTCCGGCGGTCGCCACATGAAAGACCTGATCGAGATGGCGGGAAGGAAGTTCACGCAGCAGGCGACCCGTCCGGGCATCCAGCAGCCGCACCCTGCCCTCCTCGTCACTCATGACCACCGACGCTCTCCTTTCGTCCATCGCCAGATCTCCGATGGCGGTCTGTGAGGGTTTACGCCGATAAAGCGGCGCGCTCTCTTCGACGGAGTAGCGGATCAGCTCGGATCCGAACGTGCCCACGATGACACCGCCCTCTCGATCGAAACGCGCCTCTTTGATCATCAGCCTGTCGGAGGCTTTGATCAGGGGGTGCAATCCGCTTTTGTCGAACACCCAGACCGCACGGAAACCTTCGTCGGCGATGCCGGTGATGAGAACCTTCCGTTCCCGGACATCCACGCTCAAAATCCGCACCGGCACCCGCTCACCGCGTCCCGTGCGGACGGGATCGAGCACGATGGAGCGCAGAAACTTCATCCTTTCGAGATCGAAAATATCCACGCTGCCGCGATCGGTCGCCACGAAAAGCCTGCCGTCGGAAACGACGAAATCGTTGACGAATCCGCGTACGGTAAAGACGGCCGAAGGCCGGATCTCCCCGCCCGGAGCCGTCAGAGAAAAAAGGAGTACCAACCAAATCCATCGCATGGATTGATTATACAAAAAAATTATAAAATAATCTGTTCAGGAGAGTTCGACGATCCGGTCGCTGCACCATCGGGCCAGATCGCGGTCGTGGGTGATCATCAGGATGCCGACCCTGTCAAGGGTTTTGAGCAACAGGCGCATGACATCGAGCTGGATCAGGTTGTCCAGGGCGGAGGTGGGTTCGTCGGCCAGCAGTAGGCGCGGACGCATCAGAAGCGCCCGCAGGATCGAAGCGCGCTGCAGCTGGCCGCCGGAGAGTTCGTGAGGGCGCTTGCGCAACAGGGCGTCATCGAATCCCATCTGGCCGCACAGGAGCCCGACCTCTGCCGTGTCGGCCACATCGGCGATCTGATCGAGAATCGTATAGGTGGGGTGAAAAGAGCTGTAGGGGTCCTGAAAAACCTGGGAAAAGGGGGCCTTTTCGATCGTTCCGCCCAGCGGTTTGAGGTGGCCGGCGATCAGTTCGAACAGGGTGCTCTTGCCGCTGCCGCTGGGTCCGAGGATCGTCACGATCTCCCCTCTTCTCAGGGTCAGCGAAAAGTCGCGGTACAGCAGCCTCTCTTTTGTATAGCCGAAAGTGAGGTCCCTGATTTCAAGGACGACCTCGCCCCTGTCCTTCTTTGTTGCCTCTTTACCCTTCACCGTGATCTACTCCCTGATCTGCCCGTCGCCAAAGACCTTGTACTTGTAGGTCGTCAGGTCGTTGATGCCCATGGGGCCCCGGGCGTGGAGTTTGTTGGTGCTGATGCCCACCTCGGCGCCGAAGCCGAAGGCACCCCCGTCGGTAAAACGGGTGGAGGCGTTGACATAGACGCAGGCGGCGTCCACTTCATTGAGAAACTTCTCGGCGGCCCGGTGGTCGTTGGTCAGGATCGCTTCGCTGTGGCCCGAGCCGTAGCGGCGGATGTGGGCGATCGCCTCGTCGATGCCGTCCACGACTTTGATGGAAAGCACGTTGGCCAGGTATTCGGTGTCGTAGTCCTCTTCGGTGGCGGGCTCGGCCTCGATGACGGCACGGGTCGCTTCGTCGCCCAGCAGTCGGGTCGCTTCGGCGTCGAAAGCCGCTTTGAGCTTCGGCAGCGCCGCGGAGGCGACGGCCCGGTCGACGATCAGCGTCTCCATGGCGTTGCACACACCCGGGCGCTGGCATTTGGCGTTGACGGCGATTTTGACCGCCTCCTGAAGGTCGGCCGCTTCGTGGATGTAGGTGTGGCAGAGCCCCTTGTCGTGTTTGACCACCGGCACGGTGGCGTTTTCGTTGACGAAGCGGATCAGCGCCTCGCCGCCCCGGGGAATGACCAGGTCGACGTATTTGTCCATCCTGATGAGTCGGGCCACCCCCTCGCGGCTGGCGTCGGGCAAAAGGCTGATGAGGGCTGTGGGCAGTCCCTCGGCCGCCAGGGCCTCCTGGATCACCGCGGCGATCGCTTCGTTGCTCTTTTGCGCCTCTTTGCCCCCTTTGAGGATCGCCACGTTGCCGCTTTTGAAACAAAGAGCCGCCGCGTCGGACGTGACGTTGGGGCGCGACTCGTAGATGATCGCCACGACCCCGATGGGGATACTCACCTTTTCGATGCGCAGGCCGTTGTCGGTGACCCACCCCTCCAGCACCCGGCCCACGGGCTCCTTGAGGGCCGCGATTTCACGGACGGCCTGGGCCATCGCGGCGACACGGTTTTCATCAAGAAAGAGCCGGTCCATCAGCGCCGAAGAGAGGCCGTTTCTTTTTCCTTCGGCCATGTCGACCGCGTTGGCTTCGAGAATCGGGGCCGTGTTGGCCACCAGGGCATCGGCGATGCGGTGCAAAACGCGGTTTTTCACCTCCCCGCTGAGCGTGGCCAGCACCGACGCGGCCTCTTTCGCCTCTTTCAGATACTTTTCCATCCGTCCCTCCTGTGCGATAGTAGATCTTTGATGCTGTCGCGGGGATCTTTGCCCCGCAATATCTCGTACACCTCCCGTGCGATGGGAAGGTAGAGGTCGTCGTTGAGAGAGATTCTGTGCAGCGCTTCGGCCGTCCCGATCCCCTCGGCCACCTCGCCGAGCTCTTCGAGAATCTCCTCCATGCTCTTTCCTTCCGCCAGCCCCAGACCGACGCGGTAGTTGCGCGAAAGGGTGCTGTTGGCGGTGAGAAAGAGATCCCCGGCGCCGCTGAGGGAGAGAAAGGTCTCCTCTTTGGCGTCGAAGTGGCGGCCGAACCGGGCCATCTCCACCAGGCCCCGGGCCACCAGTGCCGCTTTGGCGTTGGCACCCAGTCTCAAACCTTCGCAGATCCCCGCGGCGATGGCGATGACGTTTTTGTAGGCTCCCCCCACTTCGGCCCCCACCACGTCGGTGCTGGTGTAGGTCTTGATAAAATCGGGAAAAAGATCGGCCCACATCTGAGCCGCCAGTCGGTTGCGGCTGTTGAGCACCAGCGCCGTAGGCAGCGACTGCATCACCTCTTTGGCGAAGGAGGGGCCGCTCAGATAGGTGAGTCTGCTGGGCTCTACGAACTCTTCGAAAATCTCGTTCAAAAAGGCGCCGGAGGCGGCCTCGATCCCCTTGGAGGCGACGAGAATATGCTGGGCGTTGCCGAAATCGCCATGCTCTTTGAGCCAGGCGCGGACCGCCTGA
>Ga0256843_1001804_pt1 | contig 16318 bp, 16 predicted proteins | sample AlvinellametaG_FD_191572 | JGI IMG/M metagenome (GOLD analysis project Ga0256843, IMG submission 191572) | Pompeii worm associated microbial communities from hydrothermal vent at the East Pacific Rise, Pacific Ocean - Alvinella | ecosystem: Host-associated > Annelida > Integument > Unclassified ... | reverse complement strand
ATCCCCTGCTATTTCAACACTATGGCACTTTTTGGCTACACTGTTTGTAGGTGTTGTACTTATGGGTGGTATCAAATCAGGTATAGAAAAAGCCAACCTTATACTAATGCCCCTACTCTTAGCCATACTAGGTGGACTTATGGTGTATGCTATGAGTTTTGATGGATTTGGCAAAGCTTTGGCGTTTATGTTTGAACCTGACTGGAGCAAGATAAATTCTGAAGCTATAGTGAGAGCTGTAGGACATGCATTTTTCACTCTATCTATCGGTATCGGTACTATGGTAACTTACGCAGCATCTATGAGCCATAAACAATCAGTCTTTAAAGCTGCTATGTGGGTAACTATCTTAGATACCCTTATAGCTTTGATAGCTGGTGTGATGATATATAGCTTTATATTTGAGTATGGAGCTGAGCCTGGACAAGGACCTGGGCTTGTGTTTAAGACGCTACCTATAGTTTTAAGCCAGATGGGAACAACAGGGATTATCATCTCTATCATATTCTTTTTAGCTCTGGCATTTGCAGGACTTACATCCGCTATATCACTGACAGAACCTGCTGTAGAGTATTTCATCCAAAGATTTCACTGGAGTCGTTTAAAATCAGTAGTGATAAATACAACTTTATACTTCATAGTAGGAGTAGGAGCTATACTTAGCTACACAAAAGAGTATGGCTCTACATTTAGTATAGGAGGCAAACCACTGTTTGATGCACTAGAGTTTTCAACTGATTCTATACTATTACCACTAGGTGGTTTGGCTATAGCGATATTTGTAGGCTATGTGTTGAGTGAAAAAGAGAGATCACATATAGTCAAACATCAAGTAAACCCTACTGTATATAAAATATGGCTCTTTAGTCTCAGATATGTAGCACCTTTGGCTATAGTCTTTATGATGCTTAACAACTTTGGGATTATAAAGATATAAGTGAATGAAGAGGCAAGATTGGGGGGGTGATCAAAACCAATCTTGCAAAGCCAAACCTTCAACTCTTATAAACTCTTTTGTATTGTGGGTAACCAAAGTAAGATTATGAACTTTTGCAGAACCTGCAATCAAAACATCCATAGCTCCGATAGGTGTTCCTTTTTTCTCAAGGTCAGCTCGAATAAGAGCTGATGCCTTAGCTTCTCGTTCTGTAAACTCTATCACATTTACCTGTTTTAGAAGAGTAGCTAACTATTTTTCTCGTTTTTGTGGGTTATTTGATTTTGCAATCCCTACTTGAAGCTCATAAATCACAATAGAGGAGATAAAAATATCTCGTGGAGAGTGAGCGAAAAGATTTTTATCTACCTCTCCCATCCCTTTGAAAAAATATATCAAAGTATTGGTATCAAGCATAAACATTTAGAACTCTTCTCTTTGTGCATCTTGACCTTGATTGGCTCGTATCTCTTGAAGTGTAGGGAAATCATCCCACGCTCCTGCTAGTTTTTTGCTGTTTTGACTCCATTCATTTTGAACTTTTTGTTCCAAAATAGTTGAGATAAATTTACTGATAGAGATATCAAGTGAACTTGCCATTGTTTTGATTTGGTTCTCTAAATCATTTGGTATGTAGATAGTTACTTGTGCTATATGATACTCCTTTGTATAAAGTATATGTTAGATTATATGTGGATTTAACTTTGAAAGTTATTAATCTCTATTGATTGTTACTAAGCCTTAAAATATATTAGTAATTTATCTTGAATGATTTTTAGACTCATAACGAAGCTCCTGCTTCGTTATGCATATTGATACCAGAGATTTATGGAACAGTTGTTACCTCTATAGGCATCTCAAAGCTATAGCTTTGGGATAAAAGGAGAGCTATTTGCATGATTGACTCCTTTATATAGTTTGCTTTGATTTTAGTATAGTAAAAAAGTGTTATAGAGAAGTTATATCTTTAAATAAAGTGTATATACACTCCACAATACAATTGTGGAGTGAGTTAAAATAAAAATAAAAAGTATCTACACATCTCTAGGGTCAACTATCTTACCAGCTATGGCACTTGCTGCAGCTACTGCTGAGTTGGCTAGGTATATCTCACTTGTTCTAGCTCCCATACGACCTACGAAGTTACGGTTTGTTGTAGCTACACATCTCTCGCCATCTCCTAAGATACCCATATATCCACCAAGACATGCACCACAAGTTGGGTTACTTACAACTGCTCCTGCGTTGATGAGAGTCTCTATGAGTCCCTCTTTTTGAGCTTGTAGAAGGATTCTTTGAGTTCCTGGAGTTACTATCATACGAGTGTGTTTTGCTACTCTTTTACCTTTTACTATCTCAGCTGCGATTCTAAGGTCTTCAAGTCTTCCGTTTGTACAGCTTCCTATCATAACTTGATCTATCTTGATATCATCTGCTACTGCTGTCTCTACGCTTTTACCATTACTTGGCAAGAATGGATAAGCAATAACAGGTGAAAGAGATGCTGTATCTATCGTGATAGTTTGACAATACTGGGCATCACTATCTGCTTGGTGAATGATAGGCTCATCTCTCAAAGAGCCATTGGCTTCTTTTCTCTCTTCAAGGTAAGCTAAAGTGATGTCATCTACTGCAAATAGTCCGTTTTTGGCTCCTGCTTCGATAACCATGTTACACATAGAAAATCTATCTGCCATACCAAGATACTGTACTGCCTCACCTGTAAACTCGATAGCTTTGTATAAAGCACCATCCACGCCTATCATACGGATAAGCTCTAAAATGATATCTTTTCCATAGATATGCTTGGCTGGTTTTCCTGTAAGCTCTACTTTGATAGTCTCAGGTACTTTAAACCAGTTTCCACCTGTGATCATACCAAATGCCAAATCTGTACTACCCATACCTGTCGCAAAAGCACCCAATGCTCCGTGAGTACAAGTGTGAGAGTCAGCACCGATGATAACATCTCCTGGGATCACTAGCCCTTTTTCTGGTAAAAGTGCATGTTCTATCCCCATATCTTTTTCATCAAAGAAGTTTTTGAGATCGTGTTTGTATGCAAAATCTCTACTGATTTTTGCCTGGTTGGCTGAAGCTATATCTTTGGCTGGTATATAGTGATCCATAACTATACAAAAGTTATCAGGTCTAGCCAACTTGGTAGCACCACTTCGCTCAAATGCTTTGATAGATATAGGTGTAGTGATGTCATTACCGATAATCATATCGATATCTACTCTAACTATCTCTCCTGCTTTTACCTCTTTGTTGGCATGTTGAGAGAAGATTTTTTCTGTGATTGTTTGTCCCATTTGGTTTTCCTTGCTAAACTATAAATATATGCGAATTATACCCAAATAAAATTATGCTAAAATTTCACATAGATTACGACTCGTGTGTTTATAACAATATTTAAAGGCAAACTGATGAAACTAAACGAACTACAAGCTATAGCAAACAGACTCAAAGAGTTTATATTTATCTCACGAGCTAGACGGGTAGAGGATAATACCATAGAGATCACATTTGATAAAAGTGAGAGTTACTTTTTTGATATGACTAGAGGACACAGTACAGTGTATAAAGCACCTTCACTTAGACCACTTCAAGGGTATAATGCTCCTTTTGATACTTTGCTTCACTCTCTGCTTAGTGCATCCAAACTCCTTGATGTAGAGTTAGTCAATGGGGATAGGATACTCAAACTCAAAGTAGCACCAAAAAGTAGCTACAAAGACAAGGTTGTCTATCTTCAGCTTGAGTTTACAGGTAAGTTTACAAATGCCATACTTTTAGATGACAATAATGTTGTCATAGAAGCCCTAAGACACATAGACTCTAGTAGCTCTTTTCGTGTTGTCCGTCCCGGAGTTGAGTTAGAAGGAGTACCTACAAAAGCCCAAGATAGCGACAAGCAAGAGATAAAAGATATAGATAGCTTACTAGAAGAGAGGTATAAAAAACTCCAAGAGCAAAAACTGACAACCCTAAAAAAACAAAAAGCTTTACAGATAGATAAAAAGATTGACAAACTAAAAAAAGAGATAGACAAACTACCAAATGAAGCACAACTCTTAGAAGATGAACAAAAGTACAAAAACTATGCTAACATCATACTAGCAAATCTATATGCCATAAAGCCATATGATACAAAACTAAAAGCTTATGATTTTGAAGGAGAAGAGATAACTATCAAATTTCCAAAAGATATAAAAGTAAACAGACTAAGTGACTATTTTTTCAACCTTGCCAAAAGAGCCAAAGCCAAAGCCAAAAATATACACATAGAAAAACAAAACCTACTTAGCAAAAAAAGCTTTTATGAAAATATAGCTTACTCGATAGAAAATGCAAAAACCCCTTATGAGTTAGAACTACTAGTACCCAAAAGAGCCAAATCCCAAAAGAAAAAAGCCAAACTAAAAGATGGAGAGCTGTTTTGGATAGAAGATTATAAAGTGATGGTGGGAAGAAACTCAAACGAAAACCAAAAACTACTAGCACAAGCCAAATCCAACGATATATGGATGCATATCCGTGATATACCATCAAGTCATGTGATCATCAGGACAGACAAACAGAACCTACCACAAAGTGTCATCCAAGCAGCAGCTAAACTTTGTGTGGACTTCTCAGTACAGAGTGCTGGAGATTATGAGGTGGATTATACTAAAAGAAAGTTTGTTAAAGTACAAGAAGGTTCAAATGTGTTATATAATAAATACGATACGATTAGGGTTACAAAAGAAGGCATAGAAATAAGAGTATAAAACAAACCGTGATATAATATACGCAATATTAACCAAGGATATAAACTATGAAGATTTTTACAGACCATCAAGCTAGATGGCTTACTGGTATAGGACTGCTTTTGGTTGTTGGCTTTATCGGATGGCTTGACAACTACTTTGTGATGTGGGCATTTTTGGGTGTGATTTATATATTTGCTTTTTATGAAGCGATGAAACTCTTTAGGTTGGCAAATGCATCTGCTTATTTTTGGGCTACTTTGCTTTGGATATTTGCCTACTTCTTCCCAAATCCTGATGATCTGTTTTATCTAGTGGCTATCATATTTGGTGGTAGTATTGCTTACTTGCACAACTTTGACAAGCGACTTATATTGCCATTTTTATATCCTGCTAGTGGGGTATTTTTCTTTTTGATACTATATCGTGATTTTGGTATAGAAGCTATGGTTTGGCTACTTGTAACTGTAGCACTAACTGATGTGATGGCATTTTTTACTGGTAAAGCTATAGGTAAGACTAAGTTTTCAGATACATCACCAAACAAAACACTAGAGGGTGTAGCTGGTGGGATAGTATTTGCTACTATATTTGGTAGTATGGCAGGAAGCTATGTAGCACCTACTTCTATCGCTATAGTTGTGACATTTTTCACATCTGTATCATCTATATTTGGAGATCTCTTTGAGAGTTATCTCAAAAGAGAAGCAGGAGTCAAAGACAGTGGAGATATACTACCAGGACACGGTGGGATACTAGATAGGATAGATGGTTATATCTTTGGTGCACCTATGATGGTACTAGCTCTTAGGGCTTTACTATAATATGTCAGTAGTTATACTAGGATCTACCGGCTCCATAGGAGTCAATGCCCTTATCATCGCCAAAAGGTACTCTATAGAAGTTGAAGCACTTGTAGCGGGTAACAACATAGAGTTACTTAACAAACAGATAGCTGAGTTTAATCCAAAGTTTGTATCCATACGCGATGGTAGCAAAAAAGAGCTAGTAAATCACGATAGAGTTTTTGTAGGAGAGCAAGGTATCTTAGAGATACTAGAACTCTCTTCATCATTGAGAGTTATCAATGCATTAGTTGGATTTGCTGGGCTTAAACCAACTCTCAAAGCACTAGAACTTGGCAAAAAGCTCTCTTTAGCAAACAAAGAATCCTTAGTAATAGCAGGTAGATTTATAGACTCATCCAAACTCATCCCTATAGATAGTGAACACTTTGGACTTTGGTATTTGCTAGGAGATAAAAAAACAAGCAAACTATACATCACAGCTAGTGGTGGTGCATTTCGCGACTGGGATATAGATGCTATAGCAAATGCCACACTCCAAGATGCACTCAAACACCCAAACTGGTCTATGGGACAAAAGATCACTATCGATAGTGCATCTATGGTAAACAAACTCTTTGAACTGCTAGAGGCTAGATGGCTTTTTGGCACAACCCACATAGATGCATATATAGAGAGAAGCTCTACAGTACACGCTTTAGTAGAGTTTGTAGATGGAGTAACTACAGCTCAGCTAAGTGGTACAGATATGAAACTACCTATCGCGTATGCTATTGTTGATAGTGTAAATGAGACTATCTTGCCACCTCTAAATCTACTAGAGTTAAACTCTATAAAATTTGAAGAGATAAAAGAAGACAGATACCCAATGTGGCAGATAAAAGAGCATCTCTTAGCCCATCCAGATATGGGAGTGGTGCTAAATCGTGCCAATGAAGTAGCTATCAAAGGGTTTGTAGAAGATAGATACAACTTTGGAGATATGATAAAGCGTATCTTAAAAACTTATAAACATTTTGATGGAGTTAAAGCCTCATCTTTGCAAGAGTTGTTTGAGATAGATAAGGAAGTGGAGAGATTTGCTTTGCAAATTTAAGGTAGGTTGTAGTGTCCTTACACTTGATTTTTTTATTTGACATGGTCAAACCTACAGGTTGTAATAGTTGATTGCGACATTTGTATGTGATATAATCAGCTAGTATAAATAGCAAAGGTTACTAAATTAAAATATGATAGAAAACAATCGAATAGAGTATAAACGCAAACTTACAGATGAATTAGAAAAAGAAGTTGTGGCTTTTCTAAATAGTGATGGTGGTGTTATATATATCGGTAGAGATGAAAATGATACTTTTGATATAGGTAATTTGGATGAGTTACAACTAAAAATCAAAGATAGACTCAAAAATAATATCTCTCCTTCTATTTTAGGGTTATTTGATATAGTTATAGAGAAGTTTAACAACACCAATATCATCAAAATTATAGTTGCAAGTGGTAGTGAAAAACCTTATTATATTAAAAAAAGAGGTATGAGTTCAAAAGGATGTTATATACGCATTGGAAGTGCTAGTGAACCAATGGATGACAGATTCATAGAAGAGATGTTCGCTAGAAGAGTTAGGCATACTATACGCAAGATAAAAGCTCCTAGACAAGATTTGAGTTTTAATCAACTCAAGATTTATTATGAGTCCAAAGATTTGCTTCTTAATGAAAAATTTACTCAAAACTTAGAGTTTTTAACAGATGATGGAAGTTATAACTTTGTAGCATACCTTATGGCTGATAATAACAATATATCTATAAAAGTAGCAAAATATAAAGGTTTAGACAGGATAGAATTGATAGAAAACAATGAATATGGATTTGACTCTATCATCAAAGCTACAAAATCTGTACTAGATAAACTAGATGTTGAAAATACAACTTTTGCTAAAATAACACACAAAGAACGCATAGAAAAAACTTTATGGGATAAAGTAGCTATAAGAGAAGCTGTTATAAATGCGATAGTACACAATGACTGGACTACAGAAGTACCTCCAAAGTTTGAAGTATTTGATGATAGATTAGAGATAACAAGTGCTGGGACTTTACCTTTTGGGATGAGTAAAGATGAGTTTTTCAGTGGTGTATCAAATCCTAAAAATAGGGAGCTTATGAGGATATTTAGGGATTTGGAAATGGTAGAACAGCTTGGTTCTGGTATGCCAAGGATACTAAATACATATGGAAAAGAGAGTTTTATATTTATGCAAAACTTTACTAGAATAGTATTTGCTAAAAGTGGTCAAATAGGTGGTCAAATAGGTGGTCAAATAGGTGGTCAAATAGATAGCTCTAATATAACAGATAGACAAAAAGAGATATTGGATTTGATAAAGCGAAACAATAAAATAAGTCGAAAGATGATTTCAGAAATATTGGATATAAATCAATCAGCTGTTTTAAAACACTTAAACACACTTAAACAAAAAGGCATTTTAACTAGAGTAAATGGCACTAGAGGATATTGGGAGATAAAGATATGAATTTGATACTGAGTATAGAGAGTAGTTGTGATGATAGCTCGATAGCTATCACAGATATAGATACAAAAAAGCTACTCTTTCACAAAAAGATTTCACAAGAAGCTCAACATGCCAAATATGGTGGAGTAGTACCAGAACTAGCCTCTCGTTTACATGCGATAGATTTGCCAAATATACTTCAAGAGTGCAAAGAGTATTTTGACTCTCTTAAAGCTATAGCAGTGACAAATCAACCAGGGCTTGGAGTAACCTTACTAGAAGGTATAGCTATGGCAAAAGCTTTGGCTGTGGGGCTTGATATACCACTTATTGCGGTACACCACCTAAAAGGGCATATATACTCTCTTTTTATCGAAAAAGAGACTACTTTTCCTATACTTACACTTCTTATCTCTGGTGGTCATACTATGGTAGTTAGAGTTGAGAGTTTTGATAAGATGGAGATACTCGCTACTAGTATGGATGATAGTGTGGGTGAGAGTTTTGACAAGTGTGCCAAGATGATGGGACTAGGATATCCAGGAGGTCCTATCATAGAGAAACTAGCACTTGAAGGTGATGAAGATAGGTTTGAACTTCCTGTACCACTGAGAAACTCTCCACTTATCGCTTTTTCACTCTCAGGGCTTAAAAATGCTGTTAGATTAGAGGTAGAAAAACTAGGTGGAGCTACTAGTATGACTCATCAAGACAAATGTGACCTATCAGCTAGTTTTCAAAAAGCTGTCAAACTACACTTGCTACAAAAAAGCAAAAAGATTTTCAAACAAGAACCTACAAAAACAGTAGCTTTGGTAGGTGGTGCGTCTGCTAACCTTTACATCCGTAACGCATACGAGAAACTTTGTGATGAGTTTGGCAAAGAGATGATAGTAGCACCACTACAATATTGCTCAGATAATGCAGCGATGATAGGCAGATATGCACTTGATGCATACTACCAAAAACGCTTTGTAGAGCCAAATAAGATAGATATAGTAGCTACAAAGAAACTTCAGCAGGGGATGATGCTCTAATCACCCCTAAAATTCAGCTTTTTTCGATAAAATATATATAATATAGAAATAATTTTGGAGTCTGAATAATGGCAGAATATGGAGCTAGTAATATCAAAGTCCTCAAAGGTTTAGAGGCAGTTAGAAAAAGACCAGGGATGTATATCGGTGATACATCTACAAAAGGTTTACACCATCTTGTTTATGAAGTCGTTGACAACTCTATAGATGAGGCTATGGCTGGTTTTTGTGACACTATCAAAGTGACACTTACAAAAGAGGGGTCAGCTATCATAGAAGATAATGGTCGTGGTATCCCAGTAGCCCTGCACCCTACAGAGAAGATATCAGCAGCTACTGTTGTGCTTACTGTTCTTCATGCTGGTGGTAAGTTTGACAAAGATACATACAAAGTATCAGGTGGTCTTCATGGTGTTGGTGTATCTGTTGTAAATGCCCTTTCAAAAGAGTTGCATTTGACTGTGTTTAGAGATGGTCATATACATGAGCAGACTTTTAGAGCAGGTATTCCTGTAGAGCCATTGAAAATCACAGGAGAAAGTCCTAGAAAAACAGGTACTCGTATAGAGTTTTGGCCTGATGATACTATCTTCACTGAGAGTGTAGAGTTCAAAAAAGAGATCCTTATGAAGAGATTTAAGGAGCTTTGCTACCTAAATCCTCGTATCACTATAGATTTCAAAGATGAAAGAGATGGAACAAAAGAGAAGTATCACTTTGAAGGTGGTATCAAACAGTTTGTAGAAGATATGAACACCAAAGATGCTATCTCAACAGCACAGTTTTTCCAAGGTAAAGCTGATGATATCGAGATAGATATCGCTTTGATGTACAACAACTCTGACTCTGAAAAAACTCTATCTTTTGTAAACAATATCAAAACTCCAGAGGGTGGTACACACGAAGCCGGATTTAGAGCAGGACTTACAAGATCAATCTCTAGCTATATCTCCAAAAATGCAAATGCCAAAGAGAAAAATACAAAAATCACAGGTGATGACTGTAAAGAGGGGCTTGTAGCTATCGTATCTGTTAGAGTACCAGAGCCTCAGTTTGAAGGGCAAACCAAAGGAAAACTAGGCTCATCTTATGTCAGACCACTAGTTCAAAAGTTTTTTACAGAGCAGTTTAACAAATACTTAGAAGAAAACCCTATCGAAGCCAAAGCTATCATGGCTCAAGTACTTTTGGCTGCCAAAGGTAGAGATGCTGCTAAAAGGGCTAGAGATTTAGTCAAGAGAAAAGACTCTATGAGTGTAGGAACCTTGCCTGGTAAATTAGCTGATTGTCAAAGTAAAGACCCTGAAATATCTGAGATATACCTAGTGGAGGGAGATAGTGCTGGAGGTTCAGCAAAACAAGGTAGAGATAGAGTGTTCCAAGCTATACTTCCACTAAAAGGTAAAATCCTCAATGTAGAAAAAGCCAGACTAGATAAGATACTCAAATCAGATGAGATCAAAAATATGATAACAGCTCTTGGTTGTGGTATAGGTGATGAGTTTGATGAGAGTAAACTAAGATATCACAAAATCATTATCATGACCGATGCCGATGTGGATGGAAGCCATATCCAAACTCTACTTATGACATTTTTCTTTAGATTTTTACGACCTGTTATCGAAAATGGTTATCTATATCTAGCACAACCACCACTATATAGATACAAAAAAGGTAAAAACGAAACTTATCTCAAAGATGACAAAGCACTCAATGACTTCTTGATAGAAAATGGTATCGGTGTGATAGAGAGTGAAACTATGGGTGAGAGGGACTTGATAGAGCTTTTTAAACTTGTAGCATATTATCGTATGACTCTCAAAGAGATAGAAAAACGCTTTGCTCTTATAGAAGCTCTAAGATATATGATAGAAAATCCTGATATTGCAGGGCTTGAAACTGCTAAACTTGATACTACTATACAAGCATACATCAAAGAACTTGGATACAATATCCTAAACAAAACTATCACAGAAGATAAACTTCACTACTTTGTACAGACAAATGATGGTCTTGAAGAGCTTATCATAGATGATGTACTATTTACCAATCCACACTTCAATGAAGCTATACATATCTATCAAAAAATCCAAGAACATATCACAGATGAGTTCAAAGACAAAGACTTGTTAGAGCTGTTTGAAAAAGTAGAAGCCAATGCCAAAAAAGGTGCTTATATCCAAAGATATAAAGGTCTAGGAGAGATGAACCCTGAGCAACTTTGGGAGACTACTATGACACCAGAAAACAGAAGACTGCTTCAAGTAACTATAGACGATATAGATGAGGCTAGTGAGACATTTACACTATTTATGGGTGATGAAGTTGAACCTCGTCGTGCATATATCGAAACTCACGCAAAAGATGTAAAACATTTGGATGTATAATGCTACTATCTGAGAAAAAAGAGAGAGAAAGACGGTTCAAACTAGCCATTCGTGCTGCTTTACCTATACTAATGCTTGTAGGACTTATATTTTATAGTCTATTTTTTAGAGATGAGCATTTAAATCTTACTATAGAGAATGAAGTTCTCATAGGGGCTATAGTCTTTATCTCTGTGTATTTTATATATTTTCTTATAGATATCAGTGCAAAAGAGACTTTACTTGATCAAAAAAGCCAAGGCTATAATCAAAAAGCTTTTATAGAAGAGATTGTTATGACAAAGCCACAAAGCTTGGCTATGCTTGTTATTGACAATCTTGATACGATAAGAGAAAACTACAGTTATAATGATATAGATATATTGCTCTATACGGTTATACATAAACTAAATCAAGAATTTTCAAATAATAATATCAATGATGTTATCATCGCTAGAGAGTATAATGCTGAGTTTTTACTGGGTGTAGATACAAAAAGTACAGAAACAAAAAAAATCCTCAAAGCATTTAAAGAAAAATACGCCTCTTTAAATAATATAGAGTTAGACATAAAATTTGCTGTGATAACAAACAGTAGTGACAATATATCCAAAACACTTATAAGTTTAAAAGACTTGATACTTTCACAAGACAAAGATAAAAAAGCCACACCCATCTATGATGCAAAAGATATTTCACAAATAGAAAGCTACACGATAGAAGCACTTAAAAACAAAGAGCTAAAACTATCATTTCGTCCTATACTTAATCTAGCAAAAAATAGAGTGGATATATATGAACTCTCAGCAAAATTATCTCACAACCATAAAGATATACTACCAAAAACATTTTTACCTATCATAAATCGTTTAGGATTAGGAAGGGACTATGATTTATTACTGTTTGAAAAGGTTTTAGAGACATTGCCGTTAATTGATGATGATATATGTATATCTTTCAATCTATCACCATTTTCACTAAGAGATAGCACTTTCCAACAAAAGTTTTTTAAAAAACTAGAGAATTCACAAATAAACCCTTCAAGACTCATTATAGAATTATATGAGAGGAAAACACACCATAATCTAAGTGGATATTTGGAGATACTTAAAACCTTTAGAGCAAAAGGGATTAAAATAGCTATAGATAACTTTGGTTCATCTAATGCATCTATGGAGTATATGAAACACTTCCATTTTGATATTGTTCAATTTGATAGAGACTTTGTAACAAACCTTGAAGACACCAATACAAATGCTATGTTTAAATCTCTTATAGATATGTCTAAATCTATGAATATAACTACTGTAGCCAAATGGGTTGACAATAGCATAAAAAAAGCTAAACTTCAAGAAATGGGTATAGAGTACATACAAGGTTTTAGTGTAGGTAAACCATTATCACAAAATAAACTTATAGAAAAATACAATTAAAGGATATATATCATGAAATACGGAGAAAAAGAGATAAGAGAGTTTGATATCAATGCTGATGAAAACTTCTGGCCCAATGAGCATAATAAAAGATATACTATCAACATAGAATTACCAGAGTTTATGTGTATGTGTCCTCGTTCTGGTTATCCTGATTTTGCCAAATTAACCTTGATTTATGAACCAGACAAGTTAGTGATAGAGTTAAAAGCTCTCAAACTATATATAAACTCATTTATGCATAGATATATATCACACGAAAATTCAGCCAATGAGATATTTGATACTCTATATGCAAAACTCAAACCTCTATCTATGAAACTTATAGCTGATTTTAATCCTAGAGGCAATGTCCATACAGTTATCACTATAGACTCCAAAGATATGGAGATATAAAATATCTTCAAATTATATCTAAAATGGTGTTGTAAAAAAACAACACCATACAAAATTATACAGCAAAACTATCAAATCCAATACAAAATCTAATATTATGAGTAAAAAAAGTTTTTTCTTGTTATAATCAATAAAATACAAAATAAAAGGAAGAAGTATGAGTAAATTAGATGACAAAATAGCACTTTATACTAAATCAGCAAATGATTTAGAGCTTGGACTTGATGATGCTTTTATAGCAGCTGTAACAAAAGGTCTTGGACCGTCTATTTATAATAAAGATGCAGAGAGTGTATCTTGTAGCGATAGTAGTGAGTTAGATACTGTTAAGAAAAACTTTCTTATCAAAAAACTAGGACTTGAAGATTCAAATGAGCTTGATGATGCTATCAAAGAGGTATGCCAAAAGATGGGAACTTCAAACAGAAACAAATACAGAGCTTTGTTTTATGCACTTTTAGCTAAGAAATTTAGCAAAGAAGATATATACGCATAATAAGATAGGGATTAACCCCTATCTAATAACTCTCTCACAACCTCTCTATCATCAAATGGATGTTTGACCCCTTTGATCTCTTGATATGTTTCATCACCTTTTCCAAGTATAAGTAAAATCTCATTATCTTTTAAATCTTCTAATGCCATCTTGATAGCTAGTTTTCTATCTGGTGTGGCTACTACATTTTCTTTGCCTCTTAAACCTACTAGTATATCTTCAAGTATCTGTTCTGGGATTTCATCTCTAGGATTGTCACTTGTAACATATATCTTCTTGGCAAATCTACCTGCTACTGCTCCCATACGAGGTCGTTTGGCTTTGTCTCTGTTGCCACCTGCTCCAAATACCACTACGATATCTTTATCTTTGATAGAATCAAGCACTTGATACATACCATCATCTGTATGAGCAAAGTCCACTATAACAAGAGGATTTTGACTAACAACCTCCATCCTACCTGCTACACCACCAAAGTTTTCTATCTTATCGCATATCTCTTGAAGTGGTTTGTCTGTTAACATCTTAACTGAGCCTACTACAGCTAAAAGGTTGGAAAGATTAAAAAGCCCAACCATAGGTGAACTAAAAGTAGCTTCCTCATTCATATACTTCAAACCTGCTACTATACCATTGAGCAAAGAGTATGCCTGTACTTTTAAAGTAGCCGGTTCATCTATACCATAGCTTTGTGCATTTGTTATGTTATATGTGATATGTTTGATATCGTCTTTGTTAAGTAATTTTGGGCTTTCATCAGCAAAAAAGAGACTTTTTACTCTTCTGTACTCTTCTACTGTTTTGTGATAATCAAGATGATCACTAGTAACATTTGTATGAACTTTGAGTGCAAACTTCAAATCCTCTATACGATTTTGATCTATCGCATGAGAGCTTACTTCCATCACAAAATATTCAGCCCCATATTCATGAGTCAACTTCATATTGTGAAGAGTTTCAAGAATAGAAGGAGTTGTCATACTCTTATCAATTATCCTCTTATCATTTACAAAAACTCCTCTTGTACCTTGTAATCCTACGCTATATCCCAAATCTATAAGTACTGAATATATACCAGCACTTACTGTTGTTTTGCCATTAGTACCTGTAATACCAATCACCTTCATATCATCAAGTTCCCATACAGACATAAGTTCTTTGGGAGTAATATACTCAGGCTTTGTTTGTAATACATCAAAATATCTACTGTTTTGTGCAGTTTTTACAAATAAAACTCCATCTTCTATATCAGCTGTATTATCACTTATATACCTATACTCTTTATTTTTATAGTTTATACTCTCTTGTAGTTTCACTCTTCTTTGCCTTTTATGAGGTTGTATAGTTCTAAAACATCTTGGTCGTTATCAAATGCTGATGCAGTAGCATCCAGATATCCTAGTGCCATATCTTCAAATCCTTCTTTTGCAAGATTACTTACAAAATCTATAAACTCATCCTTTTGTGTGATGATAACTTTAGTTGAGAACATGATATCTTCAAAAGCCTTTTTAAAATTTCCTCTATCTTCTATGAGTTGTAAAAAGTCTTCATATCTGATACCATCACTGTATTCAACCTGTTCTTTGATAGGGTCTAAAAGTAACTGTTCTAACTTATACTTACTTTGAGAGAGTGAGTCTATAAGTGTTTCTATCACAGCTGGTGCATCTTGGCTCTCTTGTTTAATAGCCTGATAATACTCAAACAGTGCTTGTGCTTCTTCATAACTCTCCATACCCAAATCACACAGATAAACACCTACAGTAGCATCTTGCTGATTTGGAGCCTCTTTTAATACCAAACTATAATCTATAAGTGCCTCTTCTAATTTACCACTTATAAACTTTGATTCTGCCCTATTTAAAAGTTGTGTTATATTTACTCTAGCCATTTTATCCCAATTGATCCAATTTATCTTCCCAGCCTTTTGGCACATTTATAACTGTAATCTCTGGATGGATAAGAGTCTTTAGCTGTCTTTCTACTCCAAACTTAAGAGTAGTCCCAGCACTTCCACATCCAACACAAGCACCTTGAAGCTGTACATATACAACCCCACCTTTTACATCTATAAGTTCTATATCACCACCATCGAGCTTTATAGATGGTCTTACCTTATCTATCACATTGATAACTGCTGGTTTTAACTCTTCATCACTAAAGGGTATCAAAATATCTCCTTTGATATTATGGTTATATTCAGTATTATAACAAATTTGGGGTAAAATCCTTAACTTCAAAAGGTAACATTAGAGCAAAAAGTTAAGGAGGGGGAGAAATAAACAAACAAGGAGTAAACAAGAAGCTCTAAACTGCTACCTTTTCTAGTAGTATTGTAACACTATGGCGTAAATAAAGGGTTAATAATATATCTATTTTGATTAATGAAAAATCAACCATCTACAAAAAGTGTATTATTTATCTGACAAAATATAAAACTTTATATATAGCAAAATCTTTGATATAGCAAAATTTAGATATAATCGCGAAAATATATTATAATTAGGAAACATATCACAATGCAAAAAATTAAAAACATTGCCGTTATCGCCCATGTTGACCACGGTAAAACTACACTA
>Ga0256843_1001802_pt1 | contig 16326 bp, 16 predicted proteins | sample AlvinellametaG_FD_191572 | JGI IMG/M metagenome (GOLD analysis project Ga0256843, IMG submission 191572) | Pompeii worm associated microbial communities from hydrothermal vent at the East Pacific Rise, Pacific Ocean - Alvinella | ecosystem: Host-associated > Annelida > Integument > Unclassified ... | reverse complement strand
CGATATACCGAGCATAATGCCTACTCCAAAGTAGTTGTTTTCATCTTTATGGTAGAGGTCATACCCTAAAACAGTGTTAACATCTAAACCTTGCATTCTATAGTTCATTTGCGGTGTGTAACTACTACTGACAAGTGGTGTTGAGAAGTCACTCAGGAGTCTATTGACTTGGTTTTGTGTATCTACCATAGTCTGTGAGTCATACCATGAGATGTTGTAGCGGTAGTAGTAGTTTGATGAAAAAATGTTTTGGTGGTTTTGGAGAAGGGAGTAGGTCGTAATCTCTACATCATAGTTCTGTTGCAGATTTGCTAAACCCGCAGACATGGAGAAGTTTCCCTTTGCATACTGTACTTCACCAGCAAAGAGAGCTGTAGCTAGAAAAAGAGAGAAAAGAAAAGATTGTTTTTGGAACATAATTGACTACTTTTTTACTTATATTGTAATGTTATTTTTATAATAAGTCAATATTATGTTAAAGGTGAACTATTTTTGCTCCAAAGCCACCTAAATGTTGTGGGGCATCTTCAAACTTCTTAACTCTTGGGTGTGCTTTGAGAAAGTTTTTTACAGCAAAGGAGAGTTTACCTGTTCCTATTCCATGGTAGACAATGACTTCGTCCCAACCGTTAATGAGGGCATCATTAAGGAACTTATCAAGAGTGTCACATGCCTCATCTGCTCGCATACCATGAAGGTCACACTTAAGACCAGCACGTTTTTCCACCTGTAGGTTAACATCTGTTTTTGGTGTCTGTTTAATGGCTTGTGTATGTCGAAGGTGTTTTGTTTTAACACGAACTTTCATACCGTCCATCTCAATAGTAGCCTCTTTGTCACCTTTCATAGAGACAATAGTTCCTCTACTTGAGTGGTACTTGACAACATCTCCTACAAAGAATGTAACATCACGTTTTAGGGAGTCACTCTCTTTCGCTGGAAGTTTTTTGTTCGCTTTGTTCATAGCCCTATGTATAGCTTTGGAGTCATTTGCTTTTGCTGCAGCTTTTGCTTCACTTATGGCAACCTCGTAGCTGCGTTTAAGTGCTGCTTTTTGCTCTTCTATTTCACGAAGTTGTGCCTCTTTTGTCTCTTTGAGTTGCTGCTCTTTTTTCTTCAAGGCTGCTAGTTTTTCATCTACAAGAGCATGTTTGTGTTTGAGCTCTCTCTCGAGTTGGCTTCCTCTCTCAATGAGAAGGGAAAGCTTTTCAGAGTTGTCTCCATAGACCTGTTTTGCCTCTTGGACCAGTTTGTTGTTAATTCCATAACGACTCGCAGTCTCAAAGGCATAACTCTTACCGATAATTCCCTGCATAAACTCATAGGTAGGACGTCTCTGCTCTTCATCATAAATAGCAGCCATAAGCTCTACATCGTCACGGTCAGCCATGAGTGCAGCAAGACGTTTATGGTGTGTGGTGACAACAACTTTTTGACGACGTTTAATGAGGTCATCTAAAATGACTTTAAAGAGTGCAGCTGCCTCATCGGAGTCTGTTCCTAGCTCTATCTCATCGACACCAACAAGTGCTGAAGTCTCTTTAAATATACGAGAAAACTCCTGCATACGTCCTGCAAAAGTAGAGATGTCATTTTTAACATTTTGAGGGTCATCTATGATACTAAGTACCGTTTTAAAAGAACCAATATGTGATTTTGCTTCATTGAGCTTCATCGGAATAATGTACTTAGCCATAAACGCAGAAGCGAGAATACTTTTGAGTAACATTGTCTTTCCACCTGCATTTACACCGGTAATCATTAAAATATTTTTTGAGAAGTCTACATTGATTGGTTTTGCATGATGGAGTGCAGGGTGTATAAAGCCGTGAAGTATAATTTTAGAATCTTTTTGGCTCTTAAGAAGTTGTAAGTTACTACTTTGTGCAAAGAGTACACGGGCTTGGTAGTTGTCAAATTTTGTAAACTCTTTGTCTATAAAATGTATGAAGGGTTGCAGTTCTGTAAGTTTACTCGAGAACTCTTTTGCATACTGGTAAAAGATGGCTTCACGCTCTTGTTCAATAAAACGAATTTTCTCTTTTGCTTTGAGAATGGAGTCTGGGGCTACAAAGAAAAAACCACCACTACTTCGACCCACTACTGCCCCTTTGAGGACATGGTTAAAACCACCACGAACTAAGAGACAATCTTCGTTGTTTACAAAGTGAATCTGTGTGTCAACAAGGTAACCAGCAAGTTTAGAGCTGTTCATCATTCTTTTAAGTGTAGCACTCATCTCATTTTTATGCTCTTTAATGCGGGCACTTAAGCCAAAAAGAGTCTCATCTAAGTTCTCTTCAAAAGCTCCCTTTTGAGTAAAGTATTTTTCAATTTCTGTAAATTTAGGAGGTATCTCAAATTTCCCCATCCACTCACCTATGAGTCCATCAAGGTTCATGTTCTTAAAGTAGCGGAAGTAACGCACAACTTTTATGAGTTCAAAAATCTGTTCAAAAGAGAGAACACCATGCTTTTTAAGGTGGTTTTTTATGGTTTGAAAATCAGAGACTTTAGGTGGTGCTTTAAATTCGAGTGCATCGAGTGCTTTTATGTAACGAAAATGGAGCTCTTGGTCACCCTCAATGTAGAGTGTCTGCTCACGAGAGAAAAAACTTTGAAACTGTTCTATGTGTTCTACTAAATCGAGCTGTTTTATAAGTGTTTGTAATTTTGATAAAGAGTCTTTTTGCATCTGTTCCGTTACTATAGTGTTGAAGTAATGTAATTGTAGCATAGTTGCTCTTAGGCGGTTATTATCTATATATATTATATATATTTAATATTACTAGGAATATAATGTGTTAAAGAAGATAAAGAAAGGGAGTTACATATGACAATTAAGACAAAATTAATTATTGGTGTATGTGTGAGCATGTTTGCTTTAGCATCATCAATAACAATGGTTGCGAATATGGAAGCAACTGAGAATATGAAAGAGGGTAGTATTCAAAAACTACAAGCTATTACAGAGTCAAAGAGTGGAGAGATTACAAACTACCTAGACTATGTGGGCGGGTTGCTTACTTCTTTAGCTGGTCAGTATGGAACACGAGAGGCTTTTAGTGAATTTGAAAAGAGTTGGTATAAGTTAAAAGATGAAGTGCCTTTGAAAAATACTGAATTAAAAGATGCATTAAAAAAAGATTATGCCAAAAATTATATTTCTCAAGTTAACTATAAGGTTCCTGACTCAGCACAAAAGAGAGATATTTCTAAATATATCCCAGAAGATGCAAATGCAAAAATTGCTCAGTATATGTTTATAGTTGATAACAAAGAGCCACTTGGTAAAAAAAATGGGATGAACTATAATGAAAAGTATGCAAAGAGTTCTTATATGCAAGCACATAAAAAGTATCATAACTCTTTTAATAAATTCTTAGAGAGTTTTGGTCTTTACGATATTTTTATGGTTGATCTTAATGGTAATGTAATTTACACAGATTTTAAAGAGAAAGATTTTTCAACAAATTTAAAGAGTGGTATATACAGTAACACAGGGATTGCTAGAGCCTACAAAAAAGCACTACGTTTAGGCGATGGTGAAATAGCTTTTGATGACTTTGCCCCTTATGAACCTAGCTACAACGCAGCAGCAGCATTTTTAGCGACACCACTTTTTATTGATGGAAAAAAGAGAGGTGTAATGATTTTTCAAATGCCTGTGGATGCTATAAATAAAATTATGCAGTTTGGAGGTAACTATAAAAAAGCAGGTCTTGGTGAGAGTGGTGAGTGCTACCTTGTAGGAAAAGATTACATGATGCGTAGTAACTCTCGTTTTATAAAAGATATTAAAAATCCGATTGTACAGGCTTTAGGAACAACTATAGGTGTTTGGAAAGTAAAAACAGGTACAACAGAAGCTGTTTTTGAAAAAGGGCAAGAACGAGGCTATGATACCATTAAAGATTATAGAGGTGTGGATGTTTTAAGTGTCTATGAGAGTATAAATGTATATGGTCAAACAAAATGGGCTGTTGTTTCGGAAATAGACAAAGATGAAGCTATGCAACCGGCATATGAATTAGTAGAGTCCATTCTTTTTACTGCTATTGTAGTATTTGTTATTTCACTTTTCTTTACAATCATGCTTATTGTAAAGCTTGTTGTTTTACCGTTAAAAGCTCTTGAAAATAGAGCAGATGATTTAGCAAATGGAGATGCTGACCTCACGGCACGATTACAAATAATAGGTAATGACGAGATAGCAAAAGTTTCTAGACATATTAATAGTTTTATAGAGAAAGTTCAAAAAACTATTATTCAAGCAAAAGAGACTGGAAATGAGAATGCTTCAGTGTCAGAAGAGTTAGCAAGAACCTCGGAGAGCATAGGTGAACAAGCTGAAGATGAACTACGTATAGTTGATTCTGTGAATGCACAAGGTGCTGCTCTTCAATCTGTCTTAACAGCTGCAATAGAAAATGCACAAATAACAAAAGAGGAGATAGATGGGGCAAATAGTTCACTACAGAGCTCCACAAGTCTTATAAATCAACTTACAAGTGAAATAAATGCAAGATCAGAAGCAGAACTTGAGCTTTCAGAAAAACTAAGTTCTCTTCGTTCCGATGCTACACAGGTAAAATCTGTTTTAGAAGTTATTGGAGATATCGCTGATCAGACGAACTTGTTAGCGTTAAACGCAGCTATTGAAGCTGCTCGTGCAGGAGAACATGGTAGAGGTTTTGCTGTTGTTGCAGATGAGGTTAGAAAACTTGCAGAACGTACACAGAAATCGCTAGTAGAGATTAATGCAAGTATTAACATTATTGTTCAGTCTATTGTTGATGCAAGTGACTCTATTTCACAAAATGCAGCAGAAATTGAAAAGCTCTCATTAAGCGCAACAGAAGTACAAAATGGAATAGTAGAGAGTTCTTCGGTAATGAGTGATGCTGTTCTTAAAGTAGATGATATGGTGACAGGTTATAAAGAAAACACAGTGCAAATCCAAGATATGACAGGAAAAATAGAGAACATTAAAGATCTTTCAACCCTTAATGTACGTAATGTAGAGGAGATAGCTGCTGCTGCAGAGCATCTCTCAGGTATGACAGCAAAACTTAATGAGTTACTAAACTCTTACAAAAGTTAGCAGCTCTCACTACTCACAAGATGAGACACTAATCATCTCTGAGTAGTGAGGAGTCCCTTTTTTACCAATAAAGGTGTAAGTACCTACACTTAAAGAGTAGGTAGTTGCATTGACTTCTCTTCCTTGGCAGTGTACAGCTTTCCCTTGTCTATACTTTGTCACGACACTGAGCATCTTCTCTCTTTGCATAGCATTGTATGTATTGTAGAGATAAGCTCCAAAAATAAGAGTAAAAATAACGACTAGAGTCATTACTTTTTGCTTTTTTGTAAGCTCTGTAAAGTAGTGAAGTGCTAAGACAAAGAGCGCAGTGAGAACAAGACCTGCAAGGTATGCCACTATGCTGTTCCTCTTATTTGGTAAGTGATGTCACCAGCACCAAAGCCAATGATAAGTCCACGGTCAAGTTTCTGCATATCTTTGTCATCTTTAACAACTGTAATGTGGTTGTTCGCTCGTTTAATTGTGTCTGCCATTGTAAGATTGTACTCTTTAAACTTCTCTACAAAGTCAATCTCTTGTGGTGCTTCACTCGCTGCCCATACAGGAAGAATTATGAGTTCATCAGCACCATCAAAGCACTGTATGAATGCATCGAGGTTATCAATAGTGCGAGAGTATTTATGCGGCTGCCATATAGCAGTTATTTTGTCAAAACCTTTGAGTTTTGCATACTCTTTTACCGATTCAAAAGTTGCCTTTATCTCTGTTGGATGGTGACCGTAGTCATCTATAATAACAGAGTCACTCTCAGCTCCTACAATGTCAAAACGTTTTTTTATACCTTTGAAATTAAGAAGGTTTTTACGGATATCATCTATATTCATAGATTCACTTGCTGCTAAAATAGCTAAGGCAGCATCGAGTGCAATGTGCTTTCCAAAGCCCCAAACATCAAAAGAACCAAAATCTCTAAATTGAAAACGGGTATGTGGCTCATTGTTAATGAGAACATACTCAATGTTTTTAATATCTTTAGAAGGGTAGAGCCATTGAGCATCTATTTCATCTACTAAAGTAGAGAGGAATGGATCTTCCGCGTTTAATACCTTACAAGGGGCACTTTTAATAAAGGTTCTATATGAGTCATAGAAACGATCATAGTTATAGTCGTAGTACTCCATATGTTCTGGCTCTGCGTTGATAACAATGGCACAGTATGGATTGGAGTTAAGAAAACTACCATCGGACTCATCAGCTTCAAAGAGCATAACATCTGTAGTAGCATCGTAACGTACATTTGAACCAAAAGCTTTAGACTCGGCACCAATAATAGCAGAGCCATTCATAATAGCAGTAAGTATGGCAGTAGTGGTACTTTTTCCATGTGCACCAGCAACAGAGTATACTTTTCTGTCATCTAAAATTTTAAGAAGTGCTTCACGACGTGCTACAACCTCTATGCCTTTGGCTTTGGCTGCAAGAACTTCTGGATTGTCCGGACGAATAATAGCAGAGTGAACAACTAAGTCTTGGTCTGTAATGGCATCTTCACTATGTGGGACAGAAATTTCAATACCAATGTCACGGAGTTTTTGTGTAATGAGTGTCTCTTTAATGTCTGATCCACTTACTGTATGGCCTCGAAACTGCATATATTGAGCGAGTCCCGAAATACCGATACCACCAATGCCAATAAAGTGAATTTTCATAAAGTATGTCCCTTTGCAAGCATTATTTTGCTGCTTTTTCTTTTGCATTATCTAGCAATTGTTGTGCCTCTTTTTTAAAGCCAGAGATGTAAAATGTACCATTGTTTTGTGTCACTTCAATGTCTGCCATATTTTCCATAAAGTCCTCTAGAGTCATATTTTCTTGTGCTGCATAAGTGTGTAGTGTTAAAGACCAAGAGAATTTGTCATCATTTGTCATGCCACTTAAAACTTCAAAAAGTGCAGCTGCATCTTTAATTTGTCCTGCTGAGTAGTGTTCCATTGCATACTCATAGAGTGCTCTCGTTGTTGCAAAATCTTGTACTTCCGTAAGGTCCATTTTTCTATGGGCTTCAAGAGTCTGTGTAAGTTTTTCTAGTGCTAAATCTAAAATATTTGCATAAAAACCTTGAAGTGTCTCTTCATCGAAGAGTTCATGTGCCTCAGACTCTAGTACATAGAGTGCTGCAATGTCACTCTTCTTTTGTGCCTCTAAAACTTTCTCTTTTAATGTTTCTACTTTACTCACTTAAACACTCCTTTATTCTATTTAGTGCATCTCTTGTTTTGGCTTCATTTTCAACTAAAGCAATACGTATGTAAGAGATACCAGGGTTTTTCCCTTGGCTATTCTCTCGTGCTAAAAATTCACCTGGAAGTACTTTTACATTGTACTTTTCATAGAGTTTTTTTGTAAACTCTAAGGCATTTTCTACTTGAATCCAGAGGTAAAATGTTGCTTCAGGTATGGCTGTTCCTAAAATCTCTTTTGCTATTTGAAAGTTCTTTTTATAGATTTCTCTAGAAGCAGTTACATGCTCTTCATCTAACCATGCAGCTGCAGCAGCAGACTGGAGAGGAAGAGGTGATGCACAGCCTACATAGGTTCTGTACTTCATGTACTCTTGAAGAATTTCTGCATCTCCTGCAATAAAACCTGAACGAAGTCCTGGTGCAGATGAGCGTTTGGAAATGGAGTTAATAACTAAAACATTCTTAAAAGAGTCATTGCCTATATGTTTGGATGCTTCTAAAAGTGATGGAGGGGGCGTCCCTGTATATATTTCACTATAACACTCATCATTTAAGAGAACAAAGTCATGTTTGAGTGCTAAAAAGACCCATTGGCTTAACTCTTCTAAAGTTAGAGAGGCTGTTGTTGGGTTGTTAGGAAAGTTTAAAATAACTAAGTCACAACTTGCTAACTCCTCTTCATTCATTGTTGGTTTAAAGTTGTTCTCTTCATCTAAATTAAGGTGGATCACTTGAGAACGAGTTGCAATGGCAGCACCCTCATAAATTTGGTAGAAGGGGTTTGTATATGCCATAACAGAATTTTCTTTGTCAAAAAGAAGAAACTGTGGAAAGTTAAAAAGAACTTCACGTGTTCCAAAAGTAGGAATAATTTGAGAGTCATCTAACTCTGTATGAAATCTTTTAGAGACAAAAGTGCGCATAGCTTCTCTTAAGTTCGCTTCCCCCGTTGTTTTTGGGTATTTTTTTAAAAGAGAACTACTGTTAGCCAAGGCATCTTGAATAAATGTTGGTGTTTCAAACTGTGGTTCACCTATGGTTAAGACAGATGGAGAAAAATCTGTAGTAGGTGTAATGTTTTTTAGTAAATTGTTTAGTTTTTCAAAGGGATATGGTTCAAAATTCATACCTAATTATAGCAAAAAAAGATTTATTTAAGATTAGGTATGAACTCTAGAGAGAAGGAAGAAGAAAAATAGTGTATAATTTGTGGAGAAAATAAAAAGGATTCTAAATGAAAATTGTATTATCTGTAGCATTAACACTACTTTTTGTAGCTTGTGGAGAAGAGAGTCAGGAAAAGATAACTACGCCAAAAGCGAGTCACACAGTTACAAAAGAGTCAGTAAAAGAGAGTGCACCTGTTGCTAAAACTACTACAAAACCTGCTGCAAAAGTAGAAGTAAAACCAGTCGTAACAAAGAGTAAAGCGAAAGTCGTTGATGGAAAGCTACTCTTTAATACATGTGCAGGTTGTCATGGTTCAAGTGGAGAGAAGCAGGCATTAGGTAAATCACAGATTATTAAAGGTTGGAGTCAAGAGAAAGTTTTACAAGCTCTTAATGGATATGCTGATGGAACTTATGGTGGAGCTATGAAAGCAGTTATGAAGGGACAAGCTGCAAAATTAACAGCACAAGAGAGAGAGGCTGTAGCGAAGTATATCTCCGCTCAGTAGTCTTTAGAAAAAGGGTACGAGTCTGTACCCTACACCATAAATACTCTCAAGTTTATCACTTGGGAGTTTTTTTCTTAGTTTAGAGACAAGTTTTCTAATGTTTTGAGGGTCAATATTCTCTTGAGACTTTGTAAAGTATGCCACTATCTCTTCATTGGAAAAAATCTTACCTATCTGTGTAGTTAGTAGCTCTAAAAACATAATTTCATACTTTGTTAAGTATATCTTTTCATCATTGCGAAAAAGCATTTTTGTCTCACGGTTAAAAAATGACTTTTCATCAAAAGAGGTAATAGGCTGAATAGGCGGTGCAACATCTGGGTTCTTTTGTGATATTTTTTTTGAGATGTTGAGAAGTACCTTTAAAAGTTCTTGGTAGTCAATAGGTTTTTTAATAAACTGCTCAATACCAAGGTTTATAAGAGGTAGTAGATAGTTTGATTCATCATATGCCGAGAGAACAACAACAGTCTGCTCTTCATTTAATGCATAAATCTCTTTTGTAAGAGAGACACCATCTAGTTTTGGCATCTGTATATCTGTGATTACAATATCGTAACAGCTGTTTTCGTAAAAGGATTTTTTATAGTACTCAAGTCCTTTTGCTCCATCTTCAACACTGTCTACTTTGAGAAAAAAGTTTTTTAAAATTTCTGTTGTATTGATTCGGAGATCATCATGATCTTCTACAAACAGAAGACTCAAATTTTGTGTATATCCTAATAATTCTTTAGAGTTTATCATATCTTTTATTTACACTATCCTTATGTTAATGTGAGTATACCCTTTATTGAGGTTTTATTCAACAAAAAGAGGTATAATCGCATGAAAATATAAATAATTTGTATAAAAGTGAGACAAGATGAAAATAGTTGTTAATGGTCAGGAGAAGGAGTGTAGAGAGGGAATTACCCTTGATGAACTTCTGAAAGAACTCTCATTAGAGGGGAAGGTTATGGCTGCTGCTGTAAATATGGAAATTGTAAAACAGTCGGTATGGGGAACACATAAACTTCAAGATAATGACAAGTTAGAACTTCTCGATTTTGTTGGTGGTGGTTGATTGGAGTGTAACAACTCCAATAGCATACTCCCCATCATGGGAAATAGAGAGAGCAGCTTCTGTAAGGGCAAACTTTTCAACAACTCTTTTTGAAAGTGCAAGTTGTGGAGCACCTTTGTTGTTTTTGTAGATTTTTATATCATGAAAAGAACACTCAGCCCCAATACCTGTTCCTAATGCTTTAGAACAAGCCTCTTTAACAGCCCAAAAACCTGCTGCTGTCTTTGCAGATTTTACAAGTGCAATCTCTTCTTGGGAGAGAAACTTCTTGAGTGCTTTGTCTTGGAACTTCTCCATAAGTTTTTCCATTCTGGAAATTTTTATTATGTCAACTCCAAGCATGACTTACAATCTTTTACTCTACTGAATTACGAATTCAGTAAAGTAAATCCCTTTTATCTCTCCATCGTTAATCATAGAGTTAAGCGTATCCATAATCTGTTGAGAAACCTTCTGTTTCCCTTTTTTAGAGGAGATTTCCTCTAATGTTTTTGATGTTAAAATTCTAATAATTCTATCTCTCAGTACAGCTGATTTAGCATCGAGTTCAAGACTTAGCTCTTCACCCTCAAGTTCTAAACTCATAGTAACTTTGAGGTAACGTCTCCCAGAGTCACTTTTAAGGTTGACTGTAAATGTGTCAAGTGGGTAGAGAATACCGATGTCACTTAGTTGTCTGTTGTCATTGTACTCAACACTAGATCCAGATGACGAACGTTTCTTTGGAGCACTCTTCTCTTTTACTGGAGCAGATGCTTGCATAGCCTCTTCATCATCACCCATTAAAAGAAAAGCTACAATTCCACCAATGATTATGATTAGAAACAGTACAACAATAATAATAATTAGAAGCATATTCCCCGATTTTTTCTCTTTGGGTGCACTCTCTTCTTCTGTAGTCTCTTTCTCTTCTTCAGCCATCTTCAGATCCTTTGTAGTGTTTTATTTATTTTTGTAATAGTATAGCAAATATTTTAATTTAAGTACAAATCTTAATGTCAAGTTCTTTTATAATTGCTTCAAAGATATCGCCAGACTCTCTACTAACATCGTCATGGTACTCAATAACTAAAACTTCTTTCCCATTAGAAACTTTCGTAGTATATGTCTCTGGTGTTAAGTAGTGTTTTGCTGTCAGTCTGTCTACACATTCACTCACACAGTTTTTTTCCTCTTCACCTTCATAAGCGAGTGCTAAACGTGAGAATCTCTCTTCACTTCTAATTTCTGCATCAATCATTTTTTTCCCTCTAAATTTTAATTGTGCAATTATACAGTGTTTCTTTAAAATAGTTACTTTAATGAGATATATTTAGTACCATTCTAAAAGTTTTGTTACTTCATCGACTATAAAACTTTTTATAGGACTCTTCTCTAAAGGTTTTTTTGCAACGAGTGCTTTTGTAATGTTCTGCATTGCTGCCTCTTTCAGTCGTACATCTAAGGCATAGACCTCTCTTACATCACCAACAAGAGAAACCTCACCAATAAAGATAGTCTCTTTAGAGATAGCACGGTCACGAAAACTACTAATAATAGCTGCAAGTATTGCTAAGTCAGCTGCTGTTTCAGTAATTTTTATTCCACCAGTAATATTAATGAAAACATCATACCCAGAGAGAGGAATTTCTAGCTTTCTCTCTAGAAGGGCTAGGAGCATATTGAGTCTATTGTTGTCAAATCCTGTCGCTTGGCGTTTAGAGTTTGCTGTGTGTGACTCAGAGACTAGTGCCTGTACCTCTAAAATAATAGGGCGACTTCCCTCCATAACTACGGTTAATGCAGAACCACTCTGCTGTGAATTACGGTTGAAAAAACGCGATGCAATATCTGTCGCACTTACCAGACCCTCAGCACGCATCTCAAAAACACCTATTTCACTTGTTGGTCCAAAACGGTTTTTAAAACCACGTAAAATGCGTAGCTCTTGTGAGGAGTCTCCCTCAAAGTATAAAACAGTGTCTACCATATGCTCTAAGACTCGAGGACCTGCAATAGAACCCTCTTTTGTAATGTGTCCAATAATGAAAATTGCAATATCTTTCTCTTTGGCTATACGCATAAGTTCAAAAGTAATTTGGCGAACCTGTGTCACACTTCCTGGTGCAGAGGTGATGTTTTCGGAGTATATAGTTTGAATAGAGTCAACAATTAAAAAGTCATATGCTCTATGTTCGAGTTCAACCAAAATCTGTTCTAAACGAATCTCACTTAGTAAAAAGAGTTTATCTTGGTTTGACTTAAGACGGTTCGCTCTAAGTTTAATCTGCCCAGCAGACTCTTCCCCTGTAACATAGAGGACATTTTTTCCACTACTCGCAATGTTAGAACCTACTTTTAAAAGAAGTGTAGATTTACCAACACCAGGACTTCCACCAATGAGTGTAAGGCTTCCAGGAACTACACCTCCTCCTAAAACAGAGTCAAGTTCAGGGTCTAGAGAGGAGAAGCGGTAGACCTCTTCTTCTACAATGTCATTAATACTGACTGCTTTTGCTGATTGTGAAGTCGTTGATTTTGTCTGTTTTACAACTTCTTGTTGGTGCTCATTGAGCTCTACAAAACTGTCCCATGCACCACAGTTAGTACATTTACCCATCCATTTAGGTGTAGTGAGTCCACAATGTTGACACTCAAAGAGTATTTTTTTCTTAGCCATAATTTTTCTTTTTATAGGAGATTTTTTAAAATAATAGAGTAATTTTATAAGGGAGTGCAAAAATATGGCAAATTGCCATATTTTAGAGAGATGTTTTTACTGAGCTTTCTCTTCTACAAAAAGAGCATCGAGGAGACCATCTACAAATTCATACTTGTCAAAAGGTGTTAGATCTTCAGGTTGCTCTCCTGTTCCAACATAAATAATAGGAAGCTCTAAGGCATAAGCAATGGAGAAAATACTTCCCCCTTTTGCTGTACCATCGAGTTTTGTAATTATAATACCATCTATTCCTATCATCTCATTAAAAGCTTTTGCCTGTGCAATAGCAGAGTTCCCTTGTGTGCCATCTATGACTAAAACAGTTCTATGAGGTGCACCGCTATGAGATTTGTCACAAATACGGTTAATCTTTACTAGCTCATTTGCAAGATTTGTTTGTGTGTGGAGTCGTCCAGCTGTGTCAATAATAACATTGTCAAAGCCTTTTGCTTTGGCTGAGTCAATGGTGTCAAACGCGACAGCAGAAGAGTCATGCCCCTGTTTGGAAGCGACAATAGGAATCTCAAGTCTCTCTGCCCAGAGAGTAAGTTGTTCAATAGCAGCTGCACGAAAAGTGTCTCCTGCTCCTAAAATAACCTTTTTACCATCCTGTTTGTATTTGTATGCAAGTTTAGAGATAGTAGTCGTCTTTCCTGCACCATTTACACCAACAATGAGCTCTACAAAAGGAGCTGTGTATTCAGGCATAGTGTAACTTGTGTGTGAGAGTGTTGCAAGAAGTTTAGAACGAAGGATTTCTCGAGTTACCTTACTCTGGTAAATTTCATTCATAATGATTTCTACAAGTGCATACTCAACATCTGCCTCAAGTAAAATATCTTCAAGTTCCTCTTTTGTAAAGGTGATTTTTCTCTTAGGTGCAACTGTTTTAATAGCTTCAACAGTTTTACTGAGTGATTTTTTTATAAATCCAAACATCTATTTTCCTAAAGCTTTCTTAATGTCACTTTCAATGAACTCTTCTTCTACCGCACCTTGGTAGTACTCTACAAGCTTACCATCTTTGTACATTGCCATAAGTGGAATTCCAAAGTTTCTTCCTACTTTTAACTGCTGTGCGACTGCATCTATAAGACGGCTGTTTTCACTTGAGTTTACAAGTGTGTAGTCTGCATTGTATGCTGCTTTAAAGTCTTGGAGTTTACTGTTTTGAATTCCATCTTCAACAGTTACACCAAGTACAAGAAGTGAGTCTGGGTACTTTTTTTGTAAAGATGCTAAGTGGGAAGCTTCTGCCTGACAAGGAGGACACCATGTTGCAAAAATATCTATGATAATAACTTTGTTTTTGGCTCCTTCTACTTTAAATCCAGTAGGTGATTTTTTTACTACATACTGTTTATTTGCAAGAGAAGTGAGTATGAATTCATTTGAGGAGAGCATTGCATTGGCTTCCTCTTGAGTGTTGTCTTCTTGTTGCGTCTCTTCTTTAGAACATGCACTAAAGAGAAGGGTAAACGCTAAAAATGATGAGAGAATTGAGAATTTTGACATGAATTGTAAGACCTTTTGTTTGGAGTTTTTTTCTATTTTGTGTACTATATGAGAAATTATAGCAATTAAAGATTAAATAATGACTCTAAATAAGAATAGTTTCCGAAAAAAGTGTTTAACAAAATTAAAAAAAGGTGCAATGCAGAACCGACTATATAAATCTGCACTGCTTAACAGAAGATTACTAAAGATTTTAAGAGAGCAAAAAAGAGGGAGTAAAATACTCTTTTATTATCCTTTGAGCATGGAAGCAGATATTGTAAAGGTTCTTAAAATTATGCGACAAAAATGTGATATTTATATTCCGTTTATGGTTGAGCAAAGTTTTAAGATGGTACCATTTAGGTTACCTCTCAAGAAGAAAAAATTTGGAATTTTTGAAGCGGGTAATTCAGTTAAAAATATAAAAAATATAGATGTTGCTATAGTCCCTGTAGTGGGAGTTGATGGCAACTTAAAAAGAATAGGCTTTGGAAAAGGGATGTATGATCGTTTTTTTGAAAGATTGCAAAAGAGACCATATACCATTTTTACACAGCTAGAATTTTGTTACACAAAAAGAATGATTTGCGATGATTATGACATCGCTTGCGATATATTACTGACACCAAAAAAGGTAATAAAAAGAAAAAACAGGAAATAAAAATGCTAAACGAGATATTGCTAGGTGGTGGAACTGCCATAGTAAGTGGGGTCGTTGGTTTTTTCATTTCAAAAAAATTAACTAGTGCAAATTTTGACATCTATACACAACAGGCAAAAGCCAAAGCAGATGCCATAGAAAACGAAGCACAAACACTGTTAGACCGTGCACATTTAAAAGCTCGAGAAATAGAGCATGAAGCACAAAAAATGTATGAAAATGCAAAAGAGAGAGCAAAAAAAGATATGAGTCAAAGAGAAGAGGCTCTCCTCTCTAAAGAAGAAGCATTTGCACGTTACAAAAAGAGTGAAGAGGAAAAAATTCACTTTGAGCAAAATGCTCTAAAAGCACAAAAGGTTAATTTACAAAGAAATGAAAAGTCACTACTCTCTTTACAAGAGAAGTATGAGAAAAAAATAGATGAAGCACTGCATGTTATAGAACATAGTGCAGGTATGACACAAGAAGAGGCGAGAGAGAAGCTTCTTAAAAAAGTTGAGTACAAAGCAAGAGGCGATATTGCTCATATTGTAAGACGTTATGAAAATGAGGCGAAAAAAGAGGCTGAACGTAAGGCAAACTTTATTTTAGCACAGGCTACAAGCCGTTTTGCAGGTGAGTTTGCAAGTGAACGTTTAACAAACTTAGTCCATTTAGAAAATGATGAACTCAAAGGACGTATTATTGGAAAAGAGGGTCGTAATATTAAGGCTCTTGAGACACTCTTAGGTGTTGACATTATTATAGATGACACACCAAATGCAATTTTAGTTAGTAGTTTTAACCTCTATAGACGAGCAATCGCAACCAAAACCTTACAGCTTCTCATAGAAGATGGTCGTATTCAACCAGCCCGTATTGAAGAGATATTTGCTAAAGTAAGTAGTGAGTTTGAGTCTAAAATTCTTGCTGAAGGTGAAGAGCTTGTTGCTGAGATGAACTTAGGTGTTATGCATCCTGAACTTATGAAACTCATCGGTCGTCTGCGTTACCGTGCGAGTTATGGACAGAATGCCTTAGCACATACACTAGAGGTAGCTCACTTAGCTGGTATTATGGCAGCAGAGATGGGTGGCGATGTTATTTTAGCAAAAAGAGCAGGGCTCCTCCATGACATTGGTAAGGCCTTAACGCATGACCAAGATGGAAACCATGTAGATTTAGGTGCAGAGATATGTCGTCGTTTTAATGAGAGTGATGTCGTCATAAACGCAATTTATGCACACCATGGACAAGAGGAGATTCTCTCTATTGAGTGTGGTGCTGTTTGTGCAGCAGATGCACTCTCTGCTGCAAGACCAGGTGCTCGTCGTGAGGTTTTAGAGTCTTTCTTAAAACGTGTTACTGAAATAGAAGAGATAGCTTCTGCACAGAGTGGTGTGAAACAGGCTTATGCAATAAACGCAGGACGAGAGGTTCGTGTTATTGTTAATGCT
>Ga0256843_1001800_pt1 | contig 16342 bp, 17 predicted proteins | sample AlvinellametaG_FD_191572 | JGI IMG/M metagenome (GOLD analysis project Ga0256843, IMG submission 191572) | Pompeii worm associated microbial communities from hydrothermal vent at the East Pacific Rise, Pacific Ocean - Alvinella | ecosystem: Host-associated > Annelida > Integument > Unclassified ... | reverse complement strand
GAATACTTCTGTAGAAGAGACTAAGGGCGAGCCTCTACGTATTGTGATTGATAGAGTTGAAGTGAGTGATGGAGGATTAAACTACAAAGATTATACTCAAAAAAATCTTTTTGAATTTTCCTTCAAGCAGATTGGTTTTAAAATTCAGAACATAGATACAAAAGATGTAAATAGTAGTCATGGTCAAGTGAGATTTTACTCTACTTTAGGTGATGGAGGTTTTATCGATTTTAAGTCACATATAAGTGGCTACTCTCCATTTGTAGTGAATGGATCATTAGATTTTCAAGCTAGTAAACTTTATAGTGAGTGGAAATATGTCAAAGAAAAATTAAAACTTGAAGTGGCAGATGGTAAAGTCTCTTTTCATGCTAATTATGCACTCAATGTAGATGATATGAATGCAACACTCATTGATAATGTAAGGCTCTCTTTAGAAAACTTACGTATCAAACCCAAAGAGGGTAGTAAAGATATTTTGCACTTAAAAAAGTTTTATGTTCATGATGCAACTATATTACCAATGATTCAGAGGGTTCGTGTTTCTAAGCTTGGACTTACTGCGCTTGATATAAAAGCTAAAAGAGATAAAAATGGTTTGATTGATTGGGTGGAGTATACAAAAAGCGAATCAAAAATAGATGATACGAATGAGACAAATGCAACATCAACGCCTTGGAATGTTGTAGTAAAAGATATCTCTTTGGAGCAAATCTCTTTAGAGTTTGAAGATAAAATGGTTCGTCCAGAAGTTACTTCAAATATAAATAATTTAAATGTTTCTATGCATAATGTTACTTTAGCAGGCGAAGAACCACTCTCTTATAAGATAGATATGCTTCTAAATAAAAAAGCAAAACTGAACTCTTGGGGTACCATTATTCATAAAGAGCTAAATATAACAGCTATGACAACTTTAAATGATTTTGATATAGTACATTATAAATCTTATATTGATGATGCAGCTAAAAAATCCCTCTCCCTCTATGATATAGATTTAAAAAGATTAGGAGTTGATTTTGAAGTGGAGAGTAACATAAGAGAAAAGGGAGAGAGTATTGTACTCTCTATTGACGATGCCAATCTTACTCTTAATAAGCTCAAAATAAATAAAAATTCTACAAAAGAGAATTTGGCTACTTTTCAATCCTTAAGAGTAAAAGGTATATCAGTTGATACAGAAACAAAAGATGTAAAAGTAGAGTCCCTTTTTGTGAATGGTTTAAAAGTAAAGGCACAAAAATATAAAAATAGTAAACTCAACTTAGATGCTCTAGTTGTTCCAAAAAAAGCGAAGAAGTCTCACAAAAGTGTAAAAGAAGAGAAACCTTTCGCTTTAGCCTTAAAACATTTTGCTCTTAGAGATATGAGTGTGATGTTTACTGATAACTCATTAAAAGTGAAAGCACATAATAAGATAGATAAGATAAAAGTGGATTTGTATGATATAAAAAGTGCAAAAAAGAGTTGGTTACGTTATAAAACTTCACTTCGTGTGAATGCAAAAGGTACGATTAAAACAGCAGGAAAACTAAGACATACGCCACTCATGCAAAGTGGTACATTTGACTTGAATAATATCTCTTTAACAGAACTTACACCTTATCTCCAAGAGAGTATGTATTTAAAAGTAGATGATGGTAGAGTCTCCTTACATGGAAAAAGTAAGTATAGTATGTCTTCAAAGAGAGCCGATTTAAGAGTGGAAAGCTCTTTTAAATTAAGTTCTTTTTTTATGCATGATTCAAGAGATAACTCTCTTCTTTTCTCTTTAAATGAGGTAGATACACCCTCTTTTACATTTGAACTTGCACCTGATAGACTCTATGTGAATGAGCTAAATATAAATGCATTTTACGTCAATGCGATGATAGATGAGAAGAAACAGTTAAACTTTTCAAAGATTATGAAAGATAGTAAAAAAGTACAAGAGAAACCTGAAAGTAAAGTAGCTCAAAAAGAGAAAAAAGTATTTCCTGTTCAGATTGTAAAAACAAATGTATCTTTAGGAAGTGCAAAATTTGCAGACTTCTCAATTCCTATTAAGTTTAAAACACATATACACAATTTAGATGGGGTTATTTACTCTCTCACAAATCTCCCTGATGAAACTACCTATGTGAATATAGTAGGGGAAGTAGATGAGTATGGTTCAACAAGACTTCAAGGAAGTGTTGACAGTGCAAAACCAAAAGAGTTCACAGACCTCTCTTTTAGTTTTAAAAACTTAGACTTAAATTCATTGAGTGGTTATAGTGCTACTTTTGCAGGACATGAGATAGATTCAGGAAAGCTCTATTTAGATCTTGATTATGATATTTTAAATTCGGAACTCAAAGGAAGTAATAGTGTTATTTTGAAAAAAGTGGTACTTGGAAAAGTGGTAGATGATGAGAATATTACTGTTTTACCTCTTGGTTTTGTACTTGGACTTCTTGAAGATAGTGATGGTGTTGTTGATTTAGATATGAAAGTTGAAGGCAATGTTGATGCACCTGACTTTAAGTATGGCCCTTTAGTTTTAAAAACGATAACAGGCTTAATTACTAAGGCTGTAACTTCTCCTTTTAAATTTCTTGGTGCTGTAATGGGGTTTGATGGAGAAAAGTTAAAATATTTAGAGTTTGAGGCTGGAAAAAGTATTATAACTCCACCTGAGAGAGAAAAGCTTGACCAGATTGCAAAAATTATGCTTAAAAAACCAAAAATCTCACTTAGTATAGAGTCCTCTTATGATGAGACAGTAGATAAAAAAGCACTACAGCTAGATAAACTAATAAATCTAGTGATGCAAAAGAGTGGTATAAAAAATAGAGAAGATCATGAGAGTGTTATGAGTATAGATCTCTTAGAAGAGATTTATGAAGAGATGAAAGAGGATAATGGACTTGACATATTGCAAAAAAGTTTGCATCAAGAGCTAGATGATAAAACATTTGAAAGAGTATATCTATCCAAATTAATAGAACTTTGTAGAGATATTCAAGTGGTCACAAAAAGTGAACTCGAAGCGTTAGCTAAAGCAAGGAGTACGTCTATTTTTTTATATCTAAATTTAGAAAAATTTATATTTAAAGAGAGAATGAAAACACTTGATTGCACTGTTAGTAAAGCTACTGATGATAAGCTAATAAGAACAAAAATGGAAATAGAAGTAAAATAACTTTTTAGGTATAATTCGATATATAGTTTAACTATTTATTTTAATTATAAAGGTTTATAATGGCTTTTTCACAAGAAAATAGAAAAGGAACAATCTCTGGTATCATATTTGTAGCAATTTTTGCTGCTGCTGCAACTATGATCTCAGATATTAGTTTTGTTAAAAGTTTGGGGATTTCTCCTCTTGTTATTGGTATCGTGATGGGTATATTTTATGCAAATACTTTACATAACCATGTTCCTAGTGAGTGGGGGACAGGTATCACTTTTTCTGGAAAGAAAATTCTCCGTTTTGCGATTGTATTTTATGGTTTTCGTATAACATTTCAACAAATTATGGATGTTGGTATGAGTGGTTTTATGGTATCTCTTATCATGTTAAGTACAACATTCTTACTTGGAACATATCTTGGTGTAAAAATCTTTAAAATGGATAGAGATACATCTATGCTAACAGCTTCAGGAGCTTCCGTTTGTGGTGCAGCAGCAGTTTTAGCGACAGAACCTGTCCTAAAAGCAGAGGGTCATAAAACGGCTGTAGCAGTATCTATGGTTGTTCTTTTTGGTACTATCTCAATGTTTCTTTATCCTGTTCTTTATGCGTCTATTATTGAACCAGCAACAGGTTTTTTACATATGACTCCTCAACAGTTTGGTATCTATGTTGGTGGTACTATACATGAAGTTGCACAGGTTGTAGCAGTTCCTGCATCTGTAGTTGGAGCACCTGAAGAGATGGCAAACTCTGCTGTTATTGTTAAAATGACACGTGTTATTATGATTGCACCAATGCTGATAGTTCTTGGTATCTACCTCTCTATGCAAGCAAAAAAGAGTGGTGGAGTTAGTGATGGTGTGAAATTAGTTATTCCTTGGTTTGCGGTGTATTTTATCGGTATGGCAGGTTTTAATTCACTTCAGCTAGTACCTCAAAATATCGTAGATGTTATCAATGAGATTGATACATTTCTCTTAACAATGGCAATGACAGCTCTTGGTATGGGAACAATCTTTGCAAAATTCAAAGGTCTTGGTCTAGCACCACTTTATACAGCAGGTAGTATGTTCCTATGGCTTGTAATTGGTGGATTTGTCGTTACAAAAGCAGTAACAGCAGTTTTTTAAAGAGTTCTTTAAGGGCGATATTTAGTAAAAGATTATATAATCTTACTAAATTCACCCAAAGGAGTCAAAGCTTATGTCACATCTTCCAAGTATGTTAAATTCGTTTTGGCTCTGGAGAGAAGTCTCCTCAAAATTAGGAGTCTCTAATCCAGCTTATAAGTACTGGAAAAATACTCCATCTTTAAAACTTAACAACAAATATGTCTTTATTAAAAAAGATAGACTGCCTCAAAAACATCTTCATATTCAAGAGATACTTACTGACCTTTCAGGACATCTTCCTATCAAATTTGCATCAGATCAACTTCATGTAAACGAACATATCTTTTCATACGATAAAATGAAGCTGTATAAAGAGTTTGAGTATAAGTTTGTTGAAGATGTAAAGTTTGTAAATATTAAAAAGTTTTTTCGAGAAAATGGTATAAAAGTGTCGAAAAATTCACTTATTCAGTTAGGAAAGATAAAAGATTTAGAGTTAAGTAGTGATGCGACTTTTTATCGTTTAAAAGATGATTATGCAGTTGTGGTGTATGAATAATGTATACATTTTTTATAGAGTTTAGAGATCCTCTTTTTTCAATTATAATCTTTTTCACAATTATTTTTATGATAGCGTTTTTCTCCTACTGGTGGAGTAGATATAAACGTATAGAAGATTCGAAATATCTTGACAGGTTTTTAAAACAGTTTCATACTCTGCCTTCACAAGAGGAGTTAAAAGTTCTCATATCAAGTGGAGAGCTTTCTGAAAAATCATGGTTACTTTTAGCAGGATCATACTTTAAAAATGGAGATTATGAAAAGAGTATAGAGATTTATAATGAAATATTAAATGTAGGAAGTAGTGAAAATAAAAAAGAGACAATGTTTCTGCTTGGAAAGACTTACTTTAAGGCAGGATTTTTAGAGCGTTCTAAACAGATTTTTTTAGAGATACTACGAGTCAATCCACGTACTCCACAAGCACTGAACTACCTTTTACTTATATATGACTGCATGAGAGACTATCAATCAGCTTTTGATGTTCTAGAACCACTCGATGAGCTAGGTGTTGATATCTCTTTAGATAAAACCTATCTTGAGGTTATCTCTATTTTAAATGAAATAACTATTTCACAAGAGGAGAAGAGTCAGAAACTTTTAGAAGTTTATCAAGAGAAACATCAATTTACCTATATAATTTTTGAGTATCTTTTTCGTGTGAATCCAACTTTAGCATGGCAACATTTTGATAGCTCAAAGAGTGATGTTTTATGTGATATACTCTGGAATCTAGAAGTAAAAGATTTGAATTTAGATATAATTGCACAAAATGGTTTTTTAAGAGAACTTTATAGTGCACGTGGTTATGTAAGCTTATCTCAATCGAGTTCAGTTTTTGAGTTTGATGTACTCATTAAGTTAAATGGTAAGGGAAGTGCAACTCTCAGTTTTGAGTATATCTGTGATAACTGCAAACAGGCTTATCCTTTTGCACAAAACAGATGCTCTTCTTGTCACTCCATAGACGCTTTACGTGTAGAGTGGAGTTTAAGTAAAGATTATCATAAGGATTTTAGTGAAGAAAATAACTCTTTTCAGTGATGGTAGTGCTCTTGGTAATCCTGGACCTGGTGGTTATGGAGTCATTTTAAGATTTGGTGATGCAGAGAAAGAACTGAGTGGTTCTTTTGAACATACAACAAATAACAGAATGGAACTGCTAGGTGTTATAGAAGGCTTAAAGGCACTTAAAGAACCTTGTGAAGTCGATGTTATATCTGACTCCTCTTATGTTGTTAAGGGGATAAATGAGTGGTTAAATGGTTGGATAAAGAGAGACTTTAAAAAGGTAAAAAATCCAGATTTATGGAAAGAGTACATCGAAGTTGCCAAACCGCATAAAATAAATGCGATTTGGGTAAGAGGACATGATGGACATGAAGAGAATGAACGCTGTGATATTTTAGCTCGTGATGCGGCACAAAAAATGAAAGATTCACTATAAAGAGGAAGTAATGAATAAAAATATAAAAACTTTACAAGAGCAGTTAGATTATGAGTTTAAAGATAAGTCGCTCATTATTGAAGCGCTGACACATAAAAGTTATAAACAGCCCTACGATAATGAGCGATTAGAGTTTTTAGGCGATGCTGTTCTTGATTTAGTTGTAGGTGAGTATCTATTTACTAAATTTAGAAAATCAGATGAGGGTAAACTCTCCAAAATCAGAGCATCTCTTGTAAATGAAACAGGCTTTGATAAACTTGCTCGTTCACTTCACTTAGGTGATTATATTCTTCTCTCAAACGCAGAAGAAAATAATGGTGGACGTGAAAAGTCATCACTTCTCTCAAATGCTTTTGAAGCGATTATGGGTGCTATCTATTTAGAAGCCGGTTTAGATGTAGTGAGTAAAATAGCAATTGATTTGATTGAAAAAAATCATGATGAAATATCTTTGGATTCTCTTTTTAGAGATTTTAAGACAACTCTACAAGAGATAACACAAGCAAGATTTGGAATTACACCAGAATATGTGGTTCTTGCAAGCCGTGGACCTGATCATCTCAAAGAGTTTGAAGTTGCTGTACTTATCGAAGGTAAAGAGTATGCAAGAGCAGTTGGTAAAAGTAAAAAGATAGCACAACAGTTAGCTGCAGAAGATGCTGTAAAGTTGTTAAAAGAGGATACAGAGTGAATAGTTTTGGTATGAAGTTACGTTTTAGTACATTTGGTGAGTCTCATGGAAAAGCGATAGGGTGTCTTTTAGATGGAGTTCCTGCTGGTTTAGAGATAGATGAAGAGTATATACAGAGTGAATTAGACAGAAGAAAACCAGGAAAAAGTGAGTTTGAAACTGCAAGAAAAGAGGCAGATAAAGTAGAGATACTAAGTGGGGTTTTTGAGGGTTTAAGTACAGGTACTCCTATCGCTATGATCATCTATAATACAAATCAAAAATCAAAAGATTATACAAATATAAAAGATGTGTTTCGTCCAGGTCATGCAGATTTTACATATTTTCATAAGTATGGTCTTAGAGACTATCGTGGTGGGGGTAGAAGTTCCGCACGTGAAACAGCAGCTCGTGTAGCAGCAGGGGCCATCGCTAAACTTATGCTTAAAGAACTTGATATAGAAGTCTTGAGTGGCATATGCGAAGTTGCTGGTATTCAAAGTGAGACTTTTGACTATGAACGTGCTAAGAGTAGTATAATCTATGCGCTTGATGCATCAAAAGAGGAAGCACAAAAAGAGGCTATTTTAGAAGCAAAAAATAATCATGACTCGGTAGGCGGTGTTTCAAGAGTTCTTATTAAAGGTGCTCCAATAGGGCTTGGACAACCACTTTACTATAAACTTGATGGAGTCTTAGCTGATGCTATGATGGGGCTTAATGCAGTAAAAGCAGTTGAAATTGGAGATGGTGTTTTAAGTGCTCGTACTTTAGGCTCTCAAAATAATGATGCAATACGCGCTAAAGGTTTTCTTAGTAACCACTCTGGTGGTATACTAGGTGGTATTAGTAATGGAGAAGATATCGTTTTAAATGTTTACTTTAAACCTACTCCCTCTATCTTTAAAGAACAGCACACTGTTACTACTTCAAATGAAGAGGTTGATTTTGCTCTTAAAGGTAGACATGACCCATGTGTAGCTATTAGAGGAACAGTAGTGTGTGAATCTATGGCGGCACTTGTTATTGCTGATATGTTACTTTTAAATATGGGATCAAAGATTGAGGGTGTAAAGAAATACTATAACTAAGGAGTTCTAAATGTCTGGAGTTTATAAAGATAGTTCAAGTGATGAGTGGTTTTTTCCTGATGATAAGTATATACTCAGTGAAACTGATGCGCAAGGAATTATTATCTATGCTAATGAGCTATTTTGTGAAATGGCAGGCTATACTCTTGAGGAACTTCTTGGTGAACCTCATAATATAGTACGACATCCTGATATGCCTAGAATTGCGTTCAAAGGGCTGTGGGAAGATGTCAGAGAAAAAGGTTTCTGGACAGGTATAGTAAAAAATCTTAGAAAAGATAGAGGTTTCTATTGGGTACATGCAACGGCATTACGAAGAGTGCATAGAGATGGGAGTGTTACCTATTTATCTGTAAGACGTGTGGCGAGTAGAGAAGATGTTGCCAATGCTACTACTCTTTATGCAGAGTTAAAGTCACAAGAGTAAAAGAGAAGCTTAAAAATCATCATCTCCAAACTCTTTTTCTATCTCTCTTTGGTATCTCTCCTCTTCTTCTGTTTTTAGCTGTGCTTTAGTTAGTACAGCCTCATGTAGAAATTGTCCAAAAAAGGTTCTTGATTCAGTATGAGCTAGAAAAAGATAGATACCTAGACTAAATCCAATGACAGTTACTATAGTAATTATTTTTTGTACTGGATTGAACATCTGTATAGGTTCTTTTTGAGGTATTTCACAAACTCCCCCTGGACAGTGTTGAGGATCTTTTCTTGCTATATATTTATAAAGGATACATCCAACACAAACTGCAAAGGCACTCTCTAAAAACATTAAGCTTATACAGAGTATACAGATAAGAACTTTATAAAAGGTAATGTCCCAGTGTAGAACGAACCAGTAGACCATAGGAAAAGAGATAAGCCATCCAAGTAACCATGCAAAACGTTTTTGTATTGCACCAACATACTCAGGTTTTTGGTTTCTTACAACAAATCTTCCAAGAAGCAGTGAGGGCGAATAGTTCTGATTTGTTACTCTTGCAAGGAAATCAAACCAGAGAAATGATAAATAAACTCTTGCAACAATGACATGATTAAAACCAATAGCGATAAAAATAACAATTGTTCCCATCATAGCAAGTATGCCAGCTGCTGCTCTTGCTTCCTTCTCGTTGAGTACTGGAACATCATAACCTGGTACTGTTTCCCCATAATTAGACCAAAAACTTTGTAAGCTCAAAATATTCTCTTCCTCTGCATTAGATTTTATATTATTTTTACGTCTGAGCTAAGAATCTATCTAAAAACTATTTATTCTATGTGAGTAAATAGTTTTTAAATAGTATATTAGATTATTGAAATCATCTATAAGACGATTTCAATAAAAGTGGTGTGATTACTCAGTAATTTCACCGATGATTCTTTCAATCATCCCTTGTGCTTCACGAAGAGGTTTAATTGACGCATCATCACTTATGTCAAGAGTAGAAATCCAGTTTTCAACAGATAAGAATCCCATATGCATTTTGTCTTCACCAACTTTTTTGTAAAGGTAGAAAGAACATGGAGCCCATGCACCAGCTTCAGGGTGAGTTTTAGATACTGGAAAGATTACATCAAATTTACAGATAGAGTAAGTGTGATAGAAGTCATAAACACCAGTATATCCTGCATCATCAAATATTTCTTCTTGAACATTTGTATAGTTAGGGAGTAAGAAACCTAAAGGTTCTAATTCAGCTTCAAATTCAGCTTCAAAATCATCAACATACTCTTCAGCAGTTGTATCTTCTAAATCTACTTCTACAACGAAGTTAGTAGCTAAAGTCTTATTAGGAAATTTAACTGTGAAGTCTAAATCTTTGAAGTGACCCTTTGGCATTGCAGTTGCAAGACCTTTTTTAATAAGTGCCGCATAAGCAACTAAATCTGGATCAGTAACAGGCATACCGATTGCTCTAGCCATACCTTCAATGCTAAGTGTTGAGATATTCATACTACCATCAGCAGCTTCCCAAATTGACATTGTCAGTGGTGTTAATGCACCAAAGTTAGGGTATTTTTTTATAAGTTTTAGAGTTAAGTCATTGTTCACATACATTGCTAAGTTATAAGTTTTGTAGTGAGTTTTATTAAATCTAGTTTTGAATGGCTTGTTCATATCATTGTTACCAGGAACACTTAGCCCAACTGAATCGAAAGCTTTCTCAATTGATTTTGTAGTTACAGCACCATCAGTGTTTGGAGTTGTATAAACTTGTACATTTTGTATTTTTTTAGGTTTTACAGGAGCTGCAGCTTCACTGTTACAACCAACTATTGACATTGCTACGAATGCAGCCATTATCAGTGTGTAGATTTTTTTCATTAATTTTCCTTATAGTGAAATATTCACATCAATTTTATCATTTTTTATCTATAAAATTTATTAATAGTCTAAAATTTCTACTTTATCATCGAGTGATATTTCAGATTTACCCTTTATTACTTTAGCAAAAATACCTCGATCATTTTTTAATAATTTTGGTAGCTTTGAATTCACGGATGAAAGCCCTTTACAGAGTGTACAGTTTTGAGTGATTTCTAAAGTTGTAGAGCCTATTTTCAGTTTATCACCGGCTTTTAAATGATAAGGGTTTATATCGATTAAAATATTTTCACCAAGTGAACCTATTTCAATATTTATATTATTTGCTTGTGCTAGTTTGTAACTATCATACGATGTAATTAAAATGGAACGCATTAGATTTTTATTATAGAATTTATCTTCTACTATTCCAAGCTCATCTACACTTATCTTTTGAGTAGATTCTCGACTTTTTTCAGCATCATTGTGTGTTATATATAATTTTAAAACTTTACCTGTCATATTTTCTCTTATTTTATTTTTGTTTAAATCTTGCATGAAGTTTATTCTCTTTTTTACAAGTATGTTGGGTTATTATTGAAGTGTTATAGTTTGAGAAAAAGAAGAAGTTTGAGTGGATGTAAAGAGGAAAAATATCTATTAAAATATTTTTCACTCTTGACATCTCAAGTAATTTCAATGTAAGTAGTAATTATCTTACTATTTGATCTTACCTTTACCTTTTAAAGTGTTACCTTTACGGTCAATAGCAGTCATAATAACTTTATCACCTTTCGCACCAATTCCTTGGAATTTATACTTGAAGATAGGGTTTTTTGATAAAAATTGACTTGTTGATACTTCCCAAACAGTTTCACCATTTACAGTTGCAGTAATGTGATAAATGAAGTTTGCATTTTCTCTATCACCTGTCTGTTTTTGAGCGATGTCGTAAGTAGTCATTTCATGTTTAGCCATAGCTTTTACAGATACTACACCATTTTTTAATTTTGCTTTAATTTTGAATCCAGCCATTTTATATCCTTAATATATTTTCTTAAATTATTTTGTGTAAGGATTAACCTTCACATCCACCAAGTGCAACATCTAAAGTTCTTTTACCAACATAATGTGTACCATCTTGACCTTCAACTACAACAGTTAATGTAATTGGTTTACCAACAGATTTTAGTTTCATTTTCATATCATAATCAATGATGCCATATTTATTTACATCAAATACAATAACAGCTGATTCAGGGTTAGCATCTTGGAATACTGCTACTGTTTTCGCTTTAATATCAGACTTAACATTAACAGGTACTGCACCACCACTTGCTGCTACATCTGGAGTAGTTACAGTTACACCTTTTTCAACGAGCTTAACATCGCCGTACATTGCTTTAATCGCATCATCAACAGTTTTTGCTGTCCATACATTCGGCTTCGCTTTTCTCCAGTCTTCTGCTCTTACAGTCGCTGGTACAGTAGCTAAAGCTAATGCACCTAAAGTCATACTTAAAAATTGTCTTCTTTCCATAATTATTCCTTTTCTTATTTTACTTTACCAGTAGTGATATAATCAACTACTGTTTTGAAGTTAGCATCTGATAAATCAGATCCACCTTTAGCAGGCATTCCACCTTCTGTTCCGTGAATACCATTTGCATAAACTTTGTCTATACCTTTTGCTAGGTAACCTTCCCACTCTGCAGATCCAGGAGACAAGAAACTATCGTGACACATTGCACAAGAATTTTTATATACTTCTTTAGAATCAACTTTTACTTCTTTTTTAACTGGTAAATCTCTTACATCACTCATAGGAGGAATAAAGTTAGAGATACCTGTCCCACTGATACGAACGATTTTTGCTGATGCTTTTTGACAATCTTGCATACAACGAACAGCACCTTGGTTTAAGTTTTGTCCACCAAAATTTTCAGCTTTTGCATAGTATGCACGAACATCAGCTAGAGCATTTGGACCATCTATATTTGGTTCAAAACCATCAACATTTGGCATTTTAATTTTTAAGAATTTTTCACGATCGAGTACATACTCATCATCAACTTCTTCACCATCTATTTCAAACTCATTAATATTAAGAACATAAGCAGTAAGAGCATATGTTTCATCAATACTTAGTGATTTACTAAATGGATGAGGCATACCATCATGAATGTACCAGAACATTGTACTAGCTTGTGGCCAGTATGAACCAAATACACGAGTTGGACCATCTGCATCTGGATCTTTCCATCTATTGTTTGTTAGTGTTTTTTGTAACTCATAAGCATTACCTTTCGAGAGTGCTGGGTAACCACCGCCACCTGAACCAAAGTCACCGTGACACATAACACACTGTGCTTCATAAATCTCTTCACCATCTTCAACTGAACCACTTCCTTCTGGAAGACCAGTACCATCAGGCATAACGTCTTTGTCCCATGCTGCTAATTCATTCGCAGTTGGAACACGACCATTATTTATAAGCGCAGCATCTTTAGCAACTTGAGGATTTACATAGTAAGGACCTCTTTTGTCGTTTATTACTGGATAAACTGAACCACCATCAATAGAGACTTTGTCAGCTTTAGTTGTATCTGTTGTGCCAGTGTTTCCACCACACCCAATTGTGAACAGTGCAACTGCCGCAGCAGTTGAAGCTGTCATGATTAACTTACGATCTAATTTGAACATGGTTCACCTCTCCTTTAGCATTTACTTCCCAAGTTTCTACTGCATTTCTGTGGTAAACTGCTTCAACACCCATAATGCCTACTTCTTGATCAATTGTTGGTTGAATATAACCAGCATCATCCATTGCACGTGATGTAAGAAGTAAAGTATCACCTTTTTTATACGTGTGTAGATAAGACCAACGAGTCCATGACTTAGGTAATACTAGACCTTTTAATTTAGCTTCAACATAGTTTTTACCACCATCAAAAGATAAATCAACACCAGTGATAGTACCCATACCAGACCAAGCAAGACCTTCGATTTCTACAATATCACCATCTTTAAGATGTGTCCAGTCGATTTCTGGAGATGGAGAAGTAACTGTTGAGTTTACTTCATTTGCATAGAAATGTTGGATAGCTTTACCAGTTGGTTTTAGGTCAGTATATTTAGAAGTCTCTTCTTTACAATACCAAGGCTCAGTAGCGAACTCTAAACGTTTGAGCCACTTAACACATAGGTTACCTTCCCAACCTGGAAGAAGTAATCTTACTGGATAACCTTGTTCAGGACGAAGTGCTTCACCATTTTGTCCCCAAACAATCATTGCATCATCAAGTACTTTATCAACAGGAACTGTTCTTCCCATTTCAGAGTTATCAGAACCCTCAGCAAGCATCCATTGTGCCTCTGGTTTAAGACCTAAGTCTTCTAAAATAGTTTTGATGTAAACACCAGTCCACTCAGCAGAAGCCATAAAACCTTTTGCAAATTGTAAAGAGTTGAACTGTGGTCCACGCCACTCTTGACCACCATTTGCAGGACACTCAATAAAGTGTGTACGAGTTACAGAAGGATAACGTTTGAGTTGTTCTAAAGTAAGTACAATAGGTTTCTCAACTAAACCATGAATCATTAAACGATACTCATTTGGGTCTACATGTGCAGTACCACCATGTGAACGAGAGAAAAACAGACCATTTGGTGTGATGATTCCCATTGATTCTTGAATTGGTGTAACAGCGATAGAAGCTCTAAAGTTACCAGAAGCAAGTAGTTTTGTACTTCTTCTTATAACATTGTGTTCATATGCTGATGGTATACCATATTGGTTCTTAGTTACAGGATCTCCCCACTTTTGCCCCCATTTTGGATGATGCATAATGGCTGGGTCGTCTGCTCTTGCATTAGATGAAACGAGAGATGTTCCAGCAATTGCTGTCACTGAAAGTGCAGCAGTTTTTTTGAAAAAATCTCTTCTGTTTAAATCTTTTTGATTATTCACATTTTCTCCTTTAAAGGTTGTCGCTTATTTTTAAATTGAATATATAACTCTGTCATTTAAAAGTACAAAGCTTTTTACTAGCACATTATGCCATCTTATGCTTAATTACAAATTTATAATTATGGGTAAATTGGAGATTTATGAGATAAAATTGTGATATTGATAGTTTATTGGATGCTTATAGTTACAAAATGAAACACTAAATTGAGTGTTACTTTTGCAATATATTCAAAATAAGATAGTTGTTATCTTCTGTATCTATGTAAAATACAATAGTAAAATCTTCATGTTCTATATCTTTAATATCTTCATTATCAAAGTAGATAGACTTTTTATATTTTTTTGCTTTTGTAGGCATATTGATCAAAATAGTTTCTAGATACATTTTAAATTTTTTTGTTGCCAAAAAATCTTCTTGGGCAAATTTTTCAAGTACACTTTTAAGTTCTTGTTCAAAAAGTTCTGTACAGAGTATATTCATTACTTCTCTTTTGTCGCAAGCCAAGTAGAAATCTCTTTCATACTTGTAAAGAGTGGTTTTACACTACTCTTATCTTGCTTATAGGCTTCAAAGGATTTTTTCATTGCTTTTATACTTGCCTCTTTCGTCATAGGGTTTTACTCCTCGTCTTCTTCAGCTTCTTCTTGCATTTTCGCTTTATTTCCATAAAACTCATCTATCTCTTCACTGAACATATTGATATCGTCCATTGCGTCTTCATAAGCTTCTATCTTCTCTTCTATACTTTCAGCTTCATCTGCAGTTGCTGCTGCTTCTTGAAGGGAGTCCATAATCATATAAGATTTAAAAGGTGTTCCATAATTGTAAACTAACTCACCACCATGTTTACCCTGTAAAAAAGTTGTCGCTGTTGCACCTAAAAGTAAAAGGATAGCAATAGCTTCTATTGCAAAGTTTTTCATTTTACAACCAACAATTTTTAAAAGGGCAATAATCCCCATTGCAATAGCAAGATAGAGACCAAGCTCTTTATGCTCTTTAAGCTCATGTTGACCACCTTCGCTTAAAAAATCCCAGATAAGTGGTCCAGCTTGATTTCCCGTATACCAAACAGCAATCATAGCAATTGCAGCTATAAGTGTAAGACGAGAAGAAATTTTTGACATACTTTCTGTTTTTGTAACTAAATATATAAGCCCAAAAGCTGAGGCAACGACAGGTAGAACCATTGCAAAGTGGGCAGTAGCAGGGTGTAACATCATGATAGAATCCTTTTTTGTTTCAATTATATAGAAATTATTATACGCAGAGTTGACTGATATATAATAATTTATTATCTTAAGTTATTTTTTATCCATTGCATCTTTAGCGGACTTAAGTGCTGTTCCAAGAGCTTCTTTTGCTACATCGAAAGCTTGAATACCCATTCTCTTTGCCTCTTGTGCTTTTGGTGATCTCATTGCACTATCTGCTTTTTGTGCAGCAATTTTAGCAAATGTAGAAAATTTTGCTTTCATAACTTCTGCTGTCTCTTTAGAGATATGGATAAGTTCTTCTAAGTCGTATGACATATCCTTGTTGATTTTAAGGAGTAAATCTTTAAGGGCTTGTGTACTCTCATTCGCTTGAGTAATAACAACTTGAGAGAAAAGAGTATCTGTTTGATTTAAATCTTCGATGATTGTATCGTAATCTTCTATTAGTATATGTTTTGCTTCAACAGGCATAAATTCAAGACGTTTTTTAAATCTGTTAATCGCTTTTATAAGACCACTTCTCATACCTTTAAGTGTTGCAAAAAGAATTTTATCAGCTCTGTTTGGTGTAGCTTCTGATACATCTATGGCAGCTATTAATATAGTAGAGAGTATCTTTCTTATACGTATAGTATTTAACGAGCCCTCTTTTATTGCTTCAAAGGTCATCTCCTTAATCACTTCAGTCATTGACTCAACAATCTCTCCATCGCTATCTTTCTCTAGTGCTGTGATAATAGCAGACTCTACCATCTCACTTAGTATGTCATAGAGATCAATAGATTGCAGTTTTACTTGATGGAGTTTTAAGAGCATGTTCTCATCTTCA